>Ga0180009_10000197_pt1 | contig 94655 bp, 68 predicted proteins | sample OS_PC_MetaG_FD_123537 | JGI IMG/M metagenome (GOLD analysis project Ga0180009, IMG submission 123537) | Groundwater microbial communities from the Aspo Hard Rock Laboratory (HRL) deep subsurface site, Sweden - OS_PC_MetaG | ecosystem: Environmental > Aquatic > Deep subsurface > Groundwater... | reverse complement strand
TAGCCCATCCTACTTTTTCTAAACAAGAAATAGCTAAAGTTAAAGTAATGGCGTCTTTGTACATTCCATTATTTTGAAAGCCGTTTCTCATTATTGTTGCAAAAACCTAACCGGACATTACTGCCTTGGACCAGAAGATTTTGAGCGATACCTTGCTCCAAAAAAAGCAGTGTTAAGAATTGTAATAGTCAGGTAAAAAGGGGAAAAAGCTAAAAAGCAAAAATGCTCTTGATCTATAATTGTCCATCGTGGTTCGAATAATGGATACGTCTACCACTTTGTACCGCCGGGTCAATAATTACAGCTAAATGCAACCCATCTTCAAGGACCAATAATGACAACATCCACAGACATTCACTATCATTATCGTGCCTGTCATCTTTGTGAAGCAACCTGTGGTCTGGAAATCACAGTTAAAGATAAAAAGATCCTTTCCATTAAGGGGAACAAGGAAGATCCGTTAAGCCACGGTTATTTTTGTCCAAAAGCCTTGGCCTTGAAAGAGGTTCAAAATGATCCGGATCGTTTAAAAACTCCAGTCAAACGGGTCGGGTCGGATTGGAAAACCATCTCGTGGGATGAAGCTTTTGATACTGTTGTTGAGCAGTTTGTCATGATCCGGGAAAATCATGGGCCAAACAGCATTGGCATCTACCTTGGAAATCCTTGCGTTCATAACTACGGAATGATGACTCATGCCGGTCATTTTTTAGGATTACTGAAGACGAGAAACCGGTTTTCGGCAACCTCCCTGGATCAACTACCCCATCATCTGGTGGGATACTGGATGTACGGTCATCAGATGATGGTTCCCATTCCCGACATTGATCGAACGGATTATTTTTTGATCATTGGCGGCAATCCGGTTGTTTCCAACGGCAGTATGATGACAGTTCCCAATATCAAAAAACGGATTAAAGCCTTAAAAGCAAGGGGAGGAAAACTGGTGGTTATTGATCCCCGAAGAACGGAGACGGCAAAGTCCGCCTCCGAACACATTTTTATCCGTCCCGGTTCCGATGCAGTTTTTTTGCTAGCGTTATTGAACATCTTATTTGGAAAAACCCAGGGAAAGGTACACCATTTGGATAATATCACCGTCGGTCTGGATCAGGTTAAAGAACAAATCAGGCGATTCACACCCGAAATCGCTGAAACAGTATGCGGTATAGATGTCAACACCATCCGTAGGTTGGGGGCAGAGCTTTTTTCCTCCAGAAAAGCTGTCTGTTACGGACGCATGGGAGTATCCGTGCAAAGCTATGGGACGCTGTGTCAATGGATCATTCAACTGATCAATATTGTAATCGGCAGTCTGGATAAGGAAGGTGGAGCCCTGTTTTCCTCGCCTGCATTCGATACCATCGCCGGTCCCGCTTCCAGACCGGGACATTATGACCAGTGGCAATCAAGAGTCGGCGATCTTCCGGAATTCGGTGGGGAACTTCCATCGGTTGCCATGGCTGAAGAGATGTTGACGGCTGGAGAGGGTCAGATAAAAGCGATGTTCACTGCTGCGGCTAATCCGGTTCTCACCGCAAGCAATGGAACGCAATTGGAAAAAGCCTTTTCATCCTTGGATTTTATGGTGTCACTTGATCCTTATATTAACGAAACCACTCGTTTTGCGGACATTATCCTTCCCCCGACAACCGCACTTGAGCATGACCACTATGATATTGCTTTTAATGCCCTGTCTGTAAGAAATACCGCCAGATACAATCAACCGCTCTTTGAAAAACCGGAAGGTTCCAGACATGATTGGGAAATATATACCGAACTGGGCAAACGACTTGCAGATAAACTGGGTGTTAAATCAAAACCGGAGATGACACCAGAGCAAATGTTGGATTTCTCCCTACAAACAGGGCCCTATGGCGCACACGCCGGTCACGCACTGAAACTCTCTCTGGAATCCTTAAAGAAGGAAAAGAATGGTATCGATTTTGGACCATTAAAACCCTCACTTCCCGAAAGGCTTGCTACCAATGATAAAAAGATTCAATGTGCACCTGCACTCCTTATTAAAGATCTGGACAGAGTTGAACAAGAGTTGATGAAGACTCCAACAGATCCGCACAGATTCCTGCTGATTGGAAGACGGCATCTTTTTGATGCTAATTCCTGGCTACATAATGTAAAAAGATTGGTGAAAGGAAAAGACCGTTGTCAACTGTATATACATCCTGTTGACCTGGAAGAACATGATTTAAAAGATGGAGACAGGGTAACCGTTTCCTCCGGGACAGGAAGTGTAAAAGTGGCTTTGAAAGTAACGGATGAGATAATTCCCGGTGTTGTCTGTCTACCGCACGGTTGGGGACATCACCGCAACGGCATAAAATTGTCCGTTGCCCGGGAACACGCCGGAGTTAGTTTCAACGACCTTACTGACGACAAGGCTTTTGACCCGATTTCGGGAAATGCCGTCCTCAACGCCATTTCTGTAAAAATTACCAAGGGTTAAAACCGTGTAGAATAAGAAATGTAAAAATTCAGTCAAATTACATTCCAAAGAAATCTGCTGAGAGTTAAATCGTTTTTATCGTCAAATTTCTTCAATAAGCAGATTTAATTGACTTTTATTTAAGCTCGCGCGCCCGGTTTTATTTGTTGATCCGCTGCAATTTCGGCAATCGCATTAATTGCGGTGTCGACCTCTTCTTCCGTATTAAAAGCGCCTATGGAGAATCGAATTCCGCCATGAAGTTTTACGGTCCCTAGCTGCTTATGTACCAGTGGAGCACAATGTAACCCGGTTCTGACTGCGATATCGTGATCAATGTCCAGTTTAATTCCTACATTTGAGGCATCAATCCCTTCAACATTGATTAATACTGTAGACAGATGATTTTCCAGTGAGTCGGCACAATAGACGGTAACACCTTTGATCTTTTTAAATCCGTTGATCATTCTTTGTACCAAATTTTTTTCATGCTGGAAAATGCATTGAAGCCCTTTGCTTTCAATCCAATCCTGACCAGCCCAAAGTGCGGCCATACCAACAAGGTTTGGTGTCCCTATTTCAAGTTTCCATGGGTATTGTTCCGGTTGAAACGGATCTATTGAGTTTACACCTGTTCCTCCGCTTCGGGTTGATTTGATATCCACATGTTTCCGAACGTACAGTCCCCCGATTCCGGTTGATCCCATCAATGCTTTGTGTCCTGTAAACACCAGAACATCCACGTTCATTTCTTTCATGTTAATGGGAATGACCCCTGCTGTTTGCGATGAATCAAGAACAAAGGTAACACCATGCTCTTTGCATATCTTTCCGATTTGGGCTATGGGCTGGATTGTCCCGATAACGTTTGAACAATGATTTACCACAACAACTTTAGTCGTTGGTTTTATTGCTGATCGGATTGTGTCCGGTTCAATAAATCCCTGCTGATTGAAAGGAATAAAAGTTGCCTCAGCCCCATGGTCACGAACAAGGTGGTTGATAGGACGAATAACGGCATTGTGTTCCAGATTGGTACTGATTATGTGATCGCCTGAACCTATCAGCCCTTGTAGTACCGTGTTCATTGCATCAGTAGCATTATACCCAAAACTAAGACGCTCGGGTGCGTCTTCATCGCCACCAAAAAACCGGGTCAATCTTTTTCTCAGACTTTCAATCAAGTTCCCGGCTTCGATTGCCATATCGAAGCCGCTTCTTCCCGGGTTCACCCCGGTATTCCGATAAAACTCATCCATAAATCGATACACTGATTCCGGCTTGGGCCATGTTGTTGCGGCGTTATCAAAATATATAAATTTTTCCATCTTAACCTGTAAATGGTTTTGGATTGTCTTACGAAATAGTTGGGAAAACCAGGTTACAGGATACCACACTGAATAAACAATTTCAGATACAGTTGTGTTCAAAAAACAACATTACAGATGGAAAAAGCTTACAATTTTTTGGATTGACACCGTTGATTTTCGGGAAAGAGATCTTGTGGATTCTAAGGGCTTAATTCTCTAATCAAATCTCCGACCATAGCGATACCTTTACGGATATCTTCCGTAAATGGGTGCCCACAGGAGATTCGAATATACTCTTTGTATTGGTTCGACAAAGCGCAAATTGTTCCCGGAAGTATGGAGATCTGTTTTTCAAGCGCCTTGTAATAGAGCTCAATGCTGTCTACACCTTCCGGCAACTGCACCCATAGTAAAAAACCTCCTTTGGGTACAGCCAATCTAATGTTTTTGGGGAAGTACTCATGAATAGCATGAGCGACGTTATACAGCTGTTTGCGGGTGCTGTTTCGCAAGTGTCTTAAATGCTTATCATAGGCTCCACTCTTGAGAATTTCCGTCATGACATATTGATCCAGACAGGAAGTCGCAATTGATGTTTCTCTTTTTAATTCAATCAATCTGTTTTTAAACCTATTACCCGCTATTATCCAGCCAACTCTCAAGCCGGGTGCCAGGGTTTTGGAGAATGAAGTGCAGGTCAGCACCAACTCCTTTCTATCCCAGAATTTAAGAGGTTTTGGGCGCTCTTTACCATGATAGAGGGATGAATAAACATCATCTTCAATCAGTGGAATTTCGTGGTGATTTAAGAGCCGAACCAGTTTTTCTTTTTTTTCATCCGGTATTAGCGAGCCCAGAGGGTTTTGAAAATTGGACATGAACAGGCAGGCTTTAATATTGTTCGTCGCGATCGAATTTTCCAGGGCTTCAATATTGACGCCCTCGACGGGATCGGTTGGAATTTCTACGACATAAACACCCATTTCTTCCAAAACCGTCAATATGCCATAGAATGTTGGAGACTCGATAGCAACGGTATCCTCAGGCTTCACCACAGCTTTTAAAGCCAAAACCAAAGCTTCGGTGCAACCGTTGGTAACAATATAATTGTCGGGAAGAACTCCCTCCAGAAATCCGACTGTCCGCAGAGCCAGTTGCCGACGAAGTTCCGGTTCACCCTGAGGTAAAGAGTAGGAAAATATTGATTTAATACCACGATAGGATACATTTTTGATAAGCCGGATGATTTCTTTGACCGGCATTAGATCGATGGAAAGCGCGGCTGTTCCCAAGGGTAAATAATTGGGATTCCTCATCGCCAATTGCACTTCATTGGAAATAAATGACGATTCAATTTTTTGGGGTGAATGTGAACCTGCTCCTATTGAAGGGATCTTTTGATCCAGGAAGGGGATCGGTTTGATATAGTATCCGGATTTTGGTCTAACTTCGATCAACCCTGTTCTTTCCAATTCAACAAAAGCCTTGCAGATGGTGCTGATACTTAAATTGAGATTGGTATGCAGTTCCCGAATAGAAGGCAGTTTTTCGCCTATGACGTAAGTCCCGTTCAAGATTTTCTTTTCAATGTCTGTCGCCAATACCTTATAGAGGTATCTATTCTTGTCCTTCATAGCAATCGATAAATCAACCAATGACGATAATGTGTCTTCAGATTTCTATTTTGTTTTGATCTATTCCTTGTCCATTCGTTCAAACTCAGGAAAGAGAGCAGAATCCCTTATTTGCTTGTCAGCACATAACAGTTGGTGCCTATCTGTCAATCCCAAAGATAGGTGAAGCACAGCAATTTTGTTCTGCGCTTTAATAGCTTTACAAGTATTGATTTTGTTTTCAAATCCGAGCATTATTAAATCGGTAGAATATTTCTGAAAAGTATCCAACGTCAAGTCCCGCCTGCCATTTTGGACTTGAGCCTGATCCTATTGTTATTAATGGAACTATCTCACTGGATACCGAATCGGAGGACGGAATGACAAAGAAACCTAAACTCTCAAGTTTTGAAGGTCCAATGACAAAAAAAATACCGGATTTTAAAAGTGAAAAAGAGGAAAAAGAGTTTTGGAAGACCCACGACGTCAGAGAGTATATCAACTGGAATAATGCAGAGCCATTTGTCAAACGTGTCTTTAAAAATAAAAAAACAGAGACCGAACTCCTAAAAGAGTTGAAACAGAAAATAACCGGGGATTGATCCCTCACTGTCCCGAAAAAATAATCATGTGGGAATCCCTTTTTGGGGTGTTCTTAAAATATCTTCCTTCGGTATTCATCTCGGAGATTCTGAACAAAAACAGTCACTTCGCCTTTATGATTGCATGGAACCAAAAGAAAAGGACAAAAAACCGATCATTAATTGTCTGGATGATGGTCCATATGCTGTCGAAAACGTCGACAGAGTGGTCAATTCAAATGGAAGACCTTTGTCTCGAAAAGCAAAACGGATGCTGTGCCGTTGCGGCCGTACAAAATATCAACCCTTCTGTGATGGAACGCACATAGAGATTGGTTTTAAATCCCGAGACGGAAGTAAGCAGAACAATTATTACTCAAATGATGATTATATTGGCGAAAAGGAATCGGATATGAATTCCGGATCGACCATTTTCATTGAAAAAAATGGCCCTTGCCGTGTTCAAGGGGGAATAACATTGGTCAATGGAAAAAAGGAAGATCGGACTTCGGATGAAAATTATTCCTTATGTCGTTGCGGAGAATCTAAGAAAAAACCGTTTTGTGATAGCACTCATCAGGCGATTGGTTTTCGTGACGATGGTTTAATCTGTATCGGGAATCTCTCCCAACTAGATTCCGAGTTAACAAGAGTAACCATAAACAGGAAAGAACTGGTTATTGTTAAGCAAAAAGAAATCCTCTCGGTTCTCAGCGGCCTTTGCCTTCACGCAGAAGCGCTGATGGCCGAAGGGTTTATTGATGGTCCCTACCTGACATGCGGAAAACACTTATGGCGTTATGAACTGGAAACGGGTGTTCTGGATGGAGATCCCACTATGGGGTTAAAAAAAATGGCACACCGGATTGAAGAAGACAATATTTTAATCAAGACTGAAGAACTGAACGCCCTGAAAATTGCGGAATAGATCCTGCTGATAACCGATAATAATCCAACATTTCAACAACACCCCCGCCTTATGTCAGGGGCGATTACGCCCCAGGGTATCGTGACTTGATACCCATTCATTGGCGACAACAGCACTGCTCAGCGAGAGTTCGCCGCAGAGGACAACTGCCGCGATGATTTCAGCCAGTTTGTTGACCCTGTTTTTCCCATAACATCCCATGAGTTCAAGGCACTCTTTTTGTGTCGCCAACCCGGTGCCGCCTCCATAAGTGGCAACAATCAACGAAGGGATGGTGATCGACAGGTAATAATTCCCGTTTTTCATCAACTCACCGTAGACAATTCCTGCAGAGGATTCAGCAACATTGGCAACGTCCTGACCACAAGCGATAAACATGGCCGTGATCCCATTGGGTGAATGCGAGCCGTTGTTCACACTTCCCGACATCATGGCGCCAACATTGGACAGTTGTCTCTGGTAATGCAGTGCTTCACCGGTTGTATGCATGATATCGCGTATCAATGCGTCCTGGAGGGTGATTTCTGCAATGACGCGTTTCCCCCTGCTTCTTAGTGTGTTTAATTGGGAGTGTTTCTTATCGGTATCCAGATTGGCTGCCAAGGTAAAGTGCTGTAATCCTTTTACTTGGGTAAGTATCCACTGACAGGCTGCATTTGTCGCTTTTCCAACCATGTTTTGTCCGGCGGCATCGCCGGTGGTAAAATTGAACCGAAGCCATCGCATTTTTCCTGCAGAATACTGTTCTATATCCCTCAGTTTTCCCGTGCCAGTGGTTTCCTCCGCTTTTATCTTTATCACATCAAAATTTTCGCTCACCCATTTTCCAAAATCTCTGGCATAGCGGGCGTTTTCAAAAACAAAAACCGGCGCTCGTTGCATGGCATCGTCAACCACAGTTGTGGTTACACCACCTGCCAAACGGGTCAACTTCATTCCCCGATTATAACTCCCCACCAGGGTGCCTTCTGTTGTAGCTAAAGGAACAAAAAATTCACCCTGAGCATATTCTCCGTTTACAAGCAGAGGGCCTGCCAAACCGATGGGTACTTGCGCAACTCCGGAGAAGTTTTCGATGTTGCCGGGCAGTATTTCCGGGTCAAAAGAATACTTGCCGACGTGTTCCAGCTTTACCCCGGCAGCCTCCTCTGCAAACTGTCTCCTTCTTTTGGCCATTTCATGGGTATAATCATTGTTTTTATCACGAGGCAGTTTTTTTTCCATAAATTCCTTTTTTTGAAAACCATGGTGATTGCACTGCAAAATAGTCTTGGATAACTAGGTTTGTTTTTTCTTTGCATCTCCGACTTTGATCAACGCCCATTTAAAAGCAATGGGACCAATCAGCTGATTGATAGTAATTGCGGCAATTAGGAGACTTTGAATTGGCGTTCCAATGGAGGGAAATCGCCGCACTATTTCGGTCAGTAAACCCAGGCTGACCCCTGCCTGGGTGATAAATCCCAACCAATAGTTTTTATAGATTAATGACTCATCTTTTGATATGACCCCGGCAGTTAAAGATGCTATAAACAGCATTGCCAGCCGAACGCCAACAATGACAAGGCCAATTATCCATGAAGTCCTTAAGATATCAATGTTGATGGATGCTCCTGAAATGGCAAAAAAGATAATAAAAACAGGCATAGACACTCTATCCATTTTTTGTAGAAAGCTTCTACCGAAATTGGAATAATTCTGAACGCAAAATCCAGCAGCTATACATATTAACAGCGGCTCGAGACTAATAGCAACATTGAATGTTTCATGCAGATAAGAAGAGAATAGATGACTAAATTTGATAACCAAAAACCCGATACCAATAATTACAATGGGAAATTCAACTTTGACTTTTTCTATCAGAAAAACAATCCCTTTGCCTAAGAACACTCCAAGTATAATGGCGATAATTATCTCAAATAAAAGCATAAGGAAAAACATCCAGTCAATTGAAGCAGTATTGGAAATAATGGCCTTACTAACGGATACAATGACACCAAAAAGAACAATAACAACCACATCTTTGACAATAGTGACACAAAGAACAATATCGGTATATTTCCCTTTTGCCTTTGCTTCACTGATAATGGCAATTGTTGAAGATGGGGATCGTGCAACAGAGATTATCCCGAAAATCAGGGATATTACCAAACGTTTTGAATGTCCAATATCGGCAAAAGCAGGGATGAACTCAACAAGAAAAAACGTAACAATGGCAACTCCCATAAACACAATAATGGTTTGACTTATTACTAAGTTCACTATGGACTTTATATGGTGTGATAAATGAGAAGATTTTAATTCTCCTCCGGCACAAAAAGCAATAAAAGCTAGTGCAAGGCTATTGATAAAGGAAAGATCAACAATTGTCGCTTTTGAAACAAAATTCATACAATAAGGTCCAAAAGCCAAACCGGCAATAATATATCCAGATATCCTGGGAAGCTTGATTTTTTCAAGAATCTGACCTACACAGAATGCTGCTAAAAGCAAAAAGCCTAAAACAAGGGCAGCTGAGACGTTTTCTGGTTTTTCAATCAGATTTGTATGATTGAAAGCAAACATAGCTCCTAGAAGAAGAATCAAAACTGTTATCCACAGCGCCATATTTTTACCTGGATTTAATTAACAATCGTAAAAGGTAAGCGTAGCCAATTAATTATGCAAGCTCATATTGATTTGTCAGAAGGGCATTATGAATCCCACCTTTAGCCCTCATTCTTCGAACTAACATAAAGGTATCGGAGATAAAAGGAAAGGCTAAAGGGAAGCTGAAACTTGTTCGCGTGCACATAAAATCGTGCCCACGTTACCGCCAAATAACAAAAGGTTTGAAACCACCTTAAAACGTGTTTTTTGGAAACATCAATAATAATAGACAAATCGTCATATATGAATTAAAATGTAATCAAAAATGTTCGAATGACTGTTGTTCGGAGCACTAATGAAGCAGCCGGTCAGAAAAATGTGTTAGGCTTAAGGGATTCTTCACATCCTTCTTTGTTCTCTCTAAATAGTGTTATAGTAAGATGCCATGATTTTTGATAGACTCATTTGACATTACAACAACATACAAGGAGCAATCATGAGAATCTCATTAAAAATGAAAATTGTTGGAATTGCGATCATTCCTTTGGTGCTGGTAATGATTATTTTTACAACAGTCTCCACATCCAGTATCATTTCGGAAGGAGAAACCAGGATTGTGGATTATCGCATCAAACTTATAGATGACGTCAAAGAACGCCTCAAAACCCGGACAGAGATCGCAGTGAACTCCATTCGCAAATTTCAAACGGATGAAAACAGCGAGGAATCGAAACAGAAAGCTATGGAGATGGTCAAAAATCTCAAATATGGTGACAGCGGCTATTTCTGGATTAATGACTTCTATCCAAAAATGGTTATGCATCCCAACAGTCCCGAATTGGACGGAACATCACTGCGAGAGAATAAAGATCCCAACGGAGTATACCTATTCAATGAGATGGTGAAAGTAGCAAAAGCCAACGGCGAAGGTTATGTCCCTTACATGTGGCCAAAGCCCGGATTTGACAAACCACAGCCTAAAATGTCGTATGTAATGGCGTTTACACAATGGGACTGGATTATCGGTACCGGTGTTTATATTGATGATATCGATCGATTAATTGCGATAGAAGAGGTAAAAGTCAAGAACGGAGTTCAATCTATGGTTATTCAGAATATTGTGATTGGTTTGATTCTGATTATTATTATTAGTCTTGGAGCCTACTTTTTTGTAAATTCAACCGTCACCAAGAGAATTTTTGACCTGGTTAACTCTTTAAAAAACATTGAAAATAAAGCTGATTTTTCCATTCGTGCCAGTGTTGAGGGATCGGATGAAATCGCAGAGTCAAAGCAGGCGTTTAATGATCTAATAACGTCAATCCAGTTTTCTATCCAGGATCTCAATACGGTTTTAACTGCCATGTCCAACGGGGATCTGACTCAGAAAATTACAACGGACGCCAAGGGGGACCTGGATGATTTAAAAATCAGCGCCAATAAATCAATCGATATGCTGAAACAGATTATTATAGATGTAATGGAAGCATCAGCCCAGGTCAACTCTGGGTCCGAAGAGTTGTCCCGATCTTCTCAGAGTCTGGCAGCCGGGACAACTCAGCAGGCTGCATCCGTAGAAGAGATTTCCTCCTCCATGAGTGAAGTCGGATCACAAACCAAAATCAACAGCGAAAACGCGACTTCCGCCAAACAGCTGAGCCAGAAAATGATGGAGATTGTGGAAAACGGGAACAGGCAAATGGATCTGTTATTGGTATCGATGAATGAGATTAACGAAACCAGTACCAATGTTAATAAAATCATCAAAGTAATCGATGAGATCGCATTTCAAACCAATCTGTTAGCTCTGAATGCTGCTGTTGAAGCAGCTAGAGCCGGTAAATATGGAAAGGGCTTCGCTGTAGTGGCTGAAGAGGTGAGAAATCTGGCCAGCAGAAGTGCCGAGGCAGCCCGTAGTACTACTCAACTGATTGAAACCTCGGTGGGTCGGGTTGAAGAGGGAGTAAAAAACTCCGAAAATACGGCTCAGATACTCCAGGAGATTAGTACCAACGCAACCAAGGTAAACGATCTGGTGTCAGAGATCGCTGCTTCATCCATTGAACAAACCAAAGGCATTGAAGAGGTGAACAGTGGCTTGAACCAGATCAATTCTGTTATTCAACAAAATGCTTCCATATCGGAAGAAGCGGCCTCATCCTCGGAACAATTATCTGCCTTGGCTCAACAACTGCAATACATGATGAAGCAATTTGAGGTTGGTGAGAGAGAGGATCAAGGTGGTTTTCGAAAGACAGTTGAATTTGAACAGGATTACCATGAATCTGAGATGACCCGACGCACAATTCCCAAACCGCAGTTAACCATCTGACCCTATCATTGTTGTTCCTCTTTTAGCTTGGAGGCGTTTGACAGGCTAAAAGAAGGGATTACTAATCCAGCGTCTTTAAGTCTGCGCTACCTGAGTCAGACATTGACAGAGGAAGCTGCTAACTTAAATATTTGCAGAGCCACTGATGTCCATTTGGAGATCTCCTGTTTGAATTTCTGAGGTGCTTTCAGCCGTTACGCTTCCAGAAAATTTGAGAGACTCAACCTCCTTCATGGTAACGTATACGGTATACTCCCTGTCACAGTTATCCGGTTTAATGCTTAATATGGCAGACTTTACCTTGATATCGAGATCTTCCAATACTTCTTTGGGTGCCTTGATACTCAGTGAAGCTGTCTCCTCCTGTTTAATGAAGACGTTCGCATTTCCGGAAATCGCAAGAGAATGGATTGAATCCACCACGATCTCTTTGGTGATATCAGGAGGAAACATTCCACCACAGTTAGCTTGAATATGTGAGGCAAATAATCCCAGTAAACAAATATTAAAAAGTCCAATACGAATCACATTTTTAAATTGGCGATCAAAGTTCATAATAAACTCCATGGTATTTCTGGATTCAGGTCTTTCATTTTGACTTTGGGGAAGCTATATAATAGATTTTTTAACAAGTTATCTGATTATCCATAAAGAACCAACAGGCATCTTACTATTGTTGCTCAATACGAAATAAATTTCCCGGATCTGTAAATTGAATAACGTCTCAGGGATATGCAAAATTGCCATTCTTTGAACGGATCAATTGAAAAGTGTCTAAATCATAAAAAACAAAGGAAATAACCAATCCATGAAAATACTTATAGTATGCGGTTCAACAGGGACCCAAGGAGGAGCAGTATTTGATGCGATGGAAAATTTAAAAGATTGGCAACTGATAGGATTGTCCAGAAACATCGAACAACCGGCAGCAAAAAGGCTAACATTAAAAGGTATCACCATGCGGGAGGGGGATCTGGAAGACCTGGAGTCATTGATCAGAGCATTCAAGGATGCCCATTCTGTTTTTGGAGTAACACAACCCTGGAATCAAAGTTATACCAAATGTGATACCGTTGCTGAATTCAAGCAGGGCAGGAATATCATCGATGCTTGCAGAATAACAGGTATTAAACACCTGGTTCTCAGTACAGCTGCCCATTTAACTAATGAAAAAACCGGTCTTCCCCATGTCGACATAAAAATAGAGATCGAGGAATATGCGCGAAAAAGCGGTGTCCCGACAACCTATTTAAAACCGGCGCAGTTCATGGATAATGTCGGCATGAAATTTCTGCCGATCAAGAAAGGGAAAATTAGAGGCTTCATTGATGGAAATGCAAAGGTTCCTTACATAGCAGCTAAAGATATCGGTCAATTTGCCCGGATATCATTCAAACATCCAAAGGAGTATATCGGCAAAGAGATAAAATTAATTGGTGATTTTGTATCAGGTGACGAACTTGCAGGTATCCTGGGTCGAATGAGGGGAGAACGCTTTGTTTATAAGGCTGTTCCAAGGTGGATCATTTGGTTGGTATCCAGAGAATTTTATCTAATGAGAAAAGCTTTCGAAGAGTTGGCTGGAAGCGACATCATTGATAAGATTCCACCTGAGATTGATAGTTGTCGACAGATTAATCCTGATCTGCTTTCTATGAGAGCTTATTTAAAACATACGGGTTGGGATTCGGTTAAAATATGATAAACCTTCAACCGACCTGTCTATAAAACCTTCTTTATAAATCAGAAAGGCGATTACTTGGCAATCCGGTTACAAAAAACAAACCTGCCATCAACTCTTGCAGGTCTGCCAACCCCGCAGGCCTTTTGCTCCGTTGCCTGTCCCCATATTAATACTGCGAAAACATAGATGATATGGGATTCAGAACAGTAAATTGCCCGTCTGCCCCTGTTCTTGATGAAGTAGTTAAAACCCGTTTCCCCTTATTATCTTCTAAGCCTTATCAATACTGCCATATTATAAAGCCCGTGTTTGTGGCGTTTTGAATGATTTTCAAATCCAGCAAAACAGGTTTCTCTTTTCAACGGGCTACCGGATGGAGTAACCTTTTCGAAAAAAAGCTCTTCTGTTTCTGTTTGGGTTTACCCCCTTGGATTAAAATATGGCAAAAGCTACAGATAGATTAAAGATATCAAACCGGTTTTTTCTCTTTCTTGTAATCTTGATAAGCATAGGTTTCGAAGGATATTCACAAGTTCCGTCTTCCAATAGGAACGAAAATGTAATCTTACAGTTAAGGTGGCTTCACCAGTTCCAGTTTGCCGGGTACTATGCTGCCATAGAGAAAGGTTTCTACAAAGAAGCAGGGCTCAATGTGCAAATCAGAGAAGGTGGCTTGCAACGAGATACGATAATAGAGGTCATGTCCAAACGGGCTCAATACGGCGTGTCAAATTCTGAGATACTGCTTCATCGGTTGAAGAAAAAGCCATTGGTCGTTTTGGCCGCCATATTTCAACATTCTCCGCTGGTAATCGTTTCACGCAAAGAAACGGAATTAGCGAGCCCACAGTCACTGGCAGGGAAGCGGGTCAAAATGACCATGGAATCCAGAGATATTGAACTTCATGCCATGTTTCTGAATGAAGGGGTACCGTTGAACCGGATTCAGATGATGGAAACGCCGAGTTTCCGTGAGCACTATTTTGATCAGTCCATTGACGCGCTGAGTGCTTATGTCACCAATGAACCCTATTACTATGAGCAGCAAGGGACCCCTTATAGTGTAATCCAACCTCGAACCTATGGAATCGATTTTTTCGGTGATTGCCTGTTTACCTCTGAAGCAGAGCTAAGGGAACACCCGGATCGGGTTAAGAGCTTTAGAGAAGCCAGTCTGAGAGGCTGGGCTTACGCCATGAGCCATACTGAAGAAATCATTGATTTGATTCTGGATAAATATAATTCCCAAAAAACAAAAGATCACCTCCGTTTTGAAGCGGATAAAATGCGACAGTTGATTCTGCCGGATCTGGTGGATATCGGCCATATGAATCCGGGACGCTGGCAGCATATCGCAGAAACGTTCAGGCGCTTTCAGATGATCGATGATGACTACTCCCTGGATGGATTCATTTATCAGCCGGACACCAGACCAAATCTGGCCGAGTTGTATTGGACCATTGGTTTTGTGGCTGTGGTTTTAGGAATTATCAGCCTGGTTGCACTGGTTTTATTTAGGTTAAACAGGCGCTTAAAACTGGAAATAAAGGACCGAAATCTGGCAGAAGAGGCCGTCAAAAAGGAGCGGGACTTCATGGCAGCTATACTTCGCTGGATCGAATCCATTGTCGTGGTGATAGATCTGGATGGGTATGTAACCGGTTTTAACAAGGCAGCAGAGAAATGTAGCGGCTACACACTAGAAGAGGTTCAGCAGGCAAAATTCTGGGAAATTCTGGTGCCGCCTGAAGAAAGAGAACGGGTTAAAGAGGCCGTCCTTAATGTCAAAACAAAATCAATCCCCAATGAAAATGAAAACTGCTGGATCACTAAAAACGGACAGGAACGATTGATCCACTGGTTTAACTCAGTTTTGACAGGAAAAGACGGGGATATAGAATATATCTTATGTACAGGACTCGATCTCACTGAACGAAGCCAGATAGAAAAAACCCTTCTCAGGCGTGAAGAGCACTACCGTAGAGTCCTGGAAAACATGGAAGAGGGATACTTCGAAATCGATTTGGCAGGCAATTTCACCATGGTCAACAAGTCAATTATTGAAACATTAGGATACTCCAAATCGGAATTGATTGGGATGAACTATAGAGCCTATATGACCAAAGAAACCGCCAACAGAGTCTTCCAAATATACAGCAGTGTGCATAAAACCGGTAAATCACTGCAGTTGCTGTCCTATGATATTATACGTAAAGATGGAGTAACACGATCCATTGAAATCTCAATATCTTTGTTGCGCGACTCAACAGGCAGCGCCATCGGTTTTTTTGGAATTGCCCGGGATGCGACCGATCGTAAGCGTATGGAAGAGATGATGGTACAAAGCGAGAAAATGTTGTCCGTAGGTGGTTTGGCGGCAGGAATGGCTCATGAAATCAACAATCCCCTGGCAGGAATGATGCAGACAGCCAATGTGATGAGTGATCGTCTGACAAAACTGGATACACCGGCTAATGTTCAGGCTGCCAAGGAATTGGGGACTTCCATCGAGGCTATCCGTTCCTTTATGGAAAACCGCGGTATTATAAAAATGCTGGACAATATTCGCATCTCAGGTACTCGTGTTGCCGAAATCGTGACCAATATGCTCAGTTTTGCCCGTAAGAGCGACTCCACAACCTCATCCCATAAAATAACCGACTTGCTTGAACAGACCGTGGACATGGCAGGAAGCGACTATGATTTAAAAAGCAAATTCGATTTTCGGAAGATTGAAATTGTCCGTGAATACGAAAAAAACCTGCCCGAAATTCCCTGTGAGTCCAGCAAAATCCAGCAGGTAATTTTAAACATTCTGCGTAATGGTGCTGAGGCAATGCAGGAAGAGAGTGACCGGGAGGAAAGTGGAGGTAAGAATGGAAAGAAAAAGATACCTCGGATTAATCTAAGGTTGAAGCATGAACAGACAACGAACATGATACGACTGGAGATAGAGGACAACGGCCCCGGTATGAACGAAATCACACGAAAACGGGCATTTGAACCCTTTTTTACGACCAAACCGGTTGGGGTGGGAACCGGATTGGGATTAAGCGTATCTTATTTTATTGTTACCGAGAACCACGGCGGTACCATGGCAGTCGAATCAAATCCCGGTAAGGGAGCTAAGTTTGTTATTCGATTGCCCATTGCCAAGACTACAAAAGAGGCTCAGGTTTGAATTGTTAAATATAAGTCTTTCTGAAGATCCCGTCATTCGGCTGCAGCATCACTGTGAGCTAACCCCTTCCGACCTTTGTATTTGGAAACACAGTTGCCGAGTCCGGCCATCAATGCCAGTTTCCCCATAAAAACATCGGGTACCAATCCTCGAATCATCATCGAAAAATAAAGACGACGGGGACGAACCACCAGGTGTCGATCTTTCTTCAACCCGGATTCAACAATGCCTTTGGCGATCACATCATGATCCTTGACAGGTGGCGCAAACAAAGTACCAAAAGCATTTAAGGCAAACCCTTCAAACATACCGGAAAGGATATTCCCCGGGTGTACCGAAGTGAACTTAACTCCCTTTTTGCCAGCATTCAGCACTTCCAGTCGCAACACATCTGTCATCCCCCATACCGCCCATTTAGATGTTGTGTAGGCCGCCAATCCGGGAGCGCTTGAAAAAGCCACCCCGGAGGAAACGTTTACAATATGCCCTGAATCCCGCTCCATCATCTCGGGTAGAAACTCATGAATACTGTAAAACAGGGCGTTAACATTAACCTCCATCTGTCTTATAGCGTTTTCCACAGGTTGTTCCCAGAACATTCCATGTCGGACGAATCCGGCGTTGTTGATCAGAATATCGACCTGACCCATATCTTGCCGAGCCTGATCAGCAAGTTCCTTTACACTTTCTTTGTCCGAAACATCACAAGTATAACCAAATACTTTGCCTCCTTCTCCCGAAAGCTCTTTTAAGGCGGTTTCTATTGCCTCTTGATTCAAATCCCAGATGGTCACATCACATTCTTCACGAACCAGTCTTTTACAGACGGCAAGGCCAATTCCCATGGCACCACCGGTAACAACAACTTTCTTCCCTTTTAGGTTAGCCATCTGATGCTCCTTTTAAATTTCTATTAAAAAAACTGATACCCACACAAAAACTAAAAATCACCTTGCGATTAATTCTAAGGTGTTCTTCCAGTTTTTCCTGCTAATATTGACATGAAAATTTGATTTACACACTACTTTAAAGTCCTGCTGATAACATTTCCCAGATTGGTTTTAATCCCGCCGGAGGACTCCTCCCTTTTCTGAACTCCCCTATGCCAAGCCGTTACCCCCAGAACAGCTCCCCACATTACAAATACGATTTCAGGGATTGACTGGGTGGGTTTTCCGAAAAGCGGGAAAATGATATAATTTGAGAACAAGGTAATTCCAAACAAAAAACCGTTAAAGGGTCTCCAACTGTATTGAGGCCACTTCTCACTTTTTGATTCGGCCCTCATGGTTTGATTGACGGCATCGATCCGTTTGTTTTCCTCTCTCAGTATTTCCAGTTCCATTGAAGCAACGGCGTGTTGAAAACTGGCGGCCAGATCCTTGTCCTTTTCCAGTTTTGCCAGGATTTTGTCCTCATCTTTTTCACCGGAGATGGTCTGGGCAACCTCAACCACTTTTGATACCTTGTCTGAGACATCTTTTTTAAAAATCCAACCGGCAATGCTTGGTGCAAATTTCATTAAGGTCATTCCAATTGAAATCGGGTCCATTATTGTTCCTCCGTTAATTCAAAATGAACTAAGTCGTTAAAGGTTTGATCCGATACATCAAGATTCATATTCCAATCCCCGCCCCATCTGAGTGCGTGATCTATATGCCCCAGTTGGAGAAGAATATCTGCCACTCCCAGGACATAAAAGGCAAAGTAGCGAAACTTCTCATACTCATCCCGGTTACCTGCCCCCCAGTTTTTCGGTATAGGATAAGGAGATACGTCAACAGCGATACTTGGCAAAGAATTGTGTTTGCTATTGGGCCATTGAATCTGGGAAAGACCTGACACGAATTTTTTGTTCTGTTCCTCCCTGTCACGATGCCCGGTCAATATGGTGTGATCCCAACTCTGCAAAACCGTCGAAAAGATCAGCTGTAAATCACGGTGACACTCTTTAAGCCGTTCCTTTGAACTGCTGCTGTAGCTATTCATGATAGTTTTATTGGCTAGTCACAGTCATTTTTTAAATAGCAGATTGTTAATAACCCATTGATTTGATCGATCAGGAAATAATATTCTAATTCGGCATGTACGACAGATGCTTATTTTCACATGATTACATAAATGTCAATGATAACATTCATCTCTGTTTTTCTGATCATCAAAGATGACCCAATTTTTTAACAAAAATTCTGATGCATCACCAAAAATGTTTTGAATGGAAACAGATTAGAGAAAATCAGATCCGGTAAGGGAGTTACTAAATGAGCCATAAACCGATGTTTCCTGTTCCAGACTCGATAGATCTCTTATTATCAGTTTAGGTTATTAATGTTATTTCTTTACTTCAGGAAGAGTTCATCGTAATATAGCAATTGGTACTTTAAAATTGAGTAAGAAATACAAATGGTCACAATATCACGAGTTCTGCCAAAAGACTCATTATCGCAATTAATGGAGATTTTTGATGTTTAAAAATGTAAAACTTGCCCCCAAATTGATTACAATTGGTGGGTCGCTTCTTTTAATCCCGCTTTTAATTATTGGCTTTGTGGTTAGTGTGCAAACCGGCGCCAGCCTTCGAACATCGACCAATCAGCAACTGCTGTCCAAATCGCGCTCCATTGCGGAATTGGTTGATTCTACTCTGCAGGAAGAGAAAAAACTAACCATAAGCACTTCCATATCTCCGGAAGTGGTTGCAACTATGACAATATTGGATTCGGATGGTAAAGAGGCTGCCGCAGAGAATATAAAAAACCTGAACAGCTATTTTGAAAAATTTGCTGCGACAAAAGGTCTGGGTGAAAAAACTCAGGTGATTGCAGCAGTATCCAAAGAGGGAATTGTGGTTGCAGCCAGTGCCGCAAAATACGGAGGTGTTTCCATTGCGGACCGTGGATACTTCAAAGTGGCTTTAGGCGGTAAAGCAAACATTGGCGAGGCCGCCCTAAATAAAGTTACCGGTAAACCCTTTATTTCATTAGCTGCCCCCATATACTCATCTACCAACAGCATTATTGGAGTACTGATTCATATTCTGGATGTCGGTTTTATCAATGATATTGTTATTGCCGAAAAATTTGGTGAAAGTGGATATCCATTCATCATTGATAAAAATGGATTAACATTGGCTCATCCGGATCCAAAACATGTAATGAAAACCAATCTAAATGATGTCGAGGGATTAAAGACTCTCATTGGTAAAATGAATGCACAAAAAACAGGTATTGCTAGTTATACATTTCAAGGAGTTGAAAAATCTGCCGGATATGCAAGAATAGAAAGCACTGATTGGGGTGTGGGATTAACTGTCTCTGATGCCGAATTCATGAAACCCATTATTACTCTCAGGAACCTGATCATTGGTCTTTCATTAATCTCTATTGTGGCATCATTAATCATTTTCTTCCTGTTTGCTTTCTCCTTGGCTAAGAATATTAAAAAAGGAGTGGATTTTGCCAGTGAAATCGCCCTGGGTAATCTTAATGCTTCGATTGATATTGATCAAAAGGATGAAATCGGGGATTTGGCCAAGGCTATGTCAAAAATGGCAGGAGATCTTCAACTCGCCATTTCGGATATCAGCCTGGTGATGGGAGCTGTAAAAGAGGGAGATCTTTCAAAAGTAGTAACAGCAGGACTGGAAGGAGATTTTAATAATCTTAAAGAAAGCATCAATCAATCCATAGAAATGCTGAGCGATACCATTGTCCAGGTAATTTCCAATAGTACCCAGGTCAATGTTGGATCAAAAGAGCTGACAGATTCCGCCCAATCCCTGGCTGCCGGGACAACTGAACAGGCCGCAAGCCTGGAGGAAATCGCTTCCTCAATGAATGAGATTGATGCCAAAACCAAAACAAATGATGAAAACGCAATCCAGGCCAGGCAGTTGATTAGCCAAACTCAGGTAGCTGTGGAAAACGGAAACAGTCACATGAAAACACTGCTGGAATCCATCAAAGAGATCAAGGATACCAGTACCAATGTCTCCAAAATCATTAAAGATATCGATGAGATTGCGTTTCAGACTAACCTGCTGGCACTAAATGCAGCTGTTGAAGCGGCACGTGCGGGCAAGTATGGGAAAGGGTTTGCAGTAGTCGCCGAAGAGGTCAGGAACCTGGCTGCCCGAAGTGCAAAAGCGGCCAAGAATACTACTGATCTGCTTAGTAATTCCGTTAATGAAGTGGAAAACGGTGTGGAAAAAGCTGATAAAGCAGCGGAAGCATTGCAGGAAATCAACACGAGTATCATCAAAGTAAATGATATTATTGAAGAAATCTCTGAATCCTCCAAGGAGCAAAGCAGTGGAATCGACGAAATTAATAAGGCTTTAACTCAGGTCAATACCGTTATTCAGAATAACTCATCGATTTCCGAAGAAACCGCATCAGCTTCTGAAGAACTTGCACGACAGGCATCCAACCTGCAGAGATTGATGAATGAATTCAGGATTAGACAAGGTGAAGTTTCCATGGTATCCAAGGATGATACTTACAAAAAAACACCTGAAAAAACTTTGCTTATTGAACCGTCACGCTCCGGAATGAAGAAAATAAATTTCGAAGGATTTTAGGAGATCTGACCATAATTCCTGTGTCGCTATGAAACGCTGTTTAATCCTGAGCTTTTGTTTTCTGCTTATGGTTTTGCTTACTCAGAAGATTACTGCTAGTTCATGTTACTTGCTGGTGGAAAACACTTCTTCTTTTGAATATTCAACAGTATTTGATTTAGCGACAACCCTTGTCACTGAATTTGTGGGTGAGGTTAAGCAGATACCGGATGGGGGAGTCGGCAAAAATGATTGTCTATATTCAATCTCTGTACTGAGCAACCAAGTTCCAATCACAATTTCCCTTAAAGGCCCTGATATCAGTTCATTGGGGGAGTCCACCTCACCGGGATTAAGAGGACTTCAACAAGCAATACTAATCGCCATATTCCGTTCCGATGAAGAGGAAAGAGAAAATATCTGCAATGCCTATCAAAGTCTGATTCCCGATAAATGCGAAAAGCTCCCGGATTCAGAATCAGTATATACCGGAATATGGTACGTCAAATGGGAAGATGAAGGCGATATTGAAGAAATCTATTTTTTCATTGATGAGGAAGACAAATTTGTTACCTGTGAACTCTTGAACGGGGAATACAATGATGTCTCTGATGGTTTGATTTTAGGTGATAAATTCATCTGGGGCGATGAAGATCCTATCGGTATATATCGAGAGAATGATATGCTCATTCTTCAATATGAGGAAGATGATGAATTAAAACCGGTCAGCGATGTTCCTCAAATCTGCAAAAAAAAGCTCTCCGAAGAATACGACTTTTTTCTGGAGTAATCCGGATTTGGGAGTCAGGCTTAAAACCTGACCCAAGCATCTATATTATTTTCCAGCCGGCATCCAGGAGACCGGGGATAGTACTCTCAATAATCTGGTTTTGAGTCATCAAGGTACTGCTGGTACATCGATCTGCATCGTCAAACAATTTTACCAGAAAACCGGTGCTTCCCTGGTAGGATAGCCAAATCCCCTCTTTTTCGCTCCACAATGTCTGCGATTTCTGAACTGCCATTTTAAGTCTTTCCGAAAGCTTTCTTTTTTTTCTTTGCAGAACCTCTTCGCTACTTCTTTTTTCCTTGTTCCCCGAAGCTCTATCTTTGATTCTTCTGGGCGACTGATTATGATCTTTTTTCTGGGTGTCATCAGGATCGGTACTTACCTTGATGATTTCAGTCATCACCGGTTCTCCATCCTGAAAAACTATGTGTTTGATATCACCATTCTTTCCCCTCGAAGAACTGCTTTTTGAGTTCGTACGATAGATAGTCTGATTAGAGGTATAGAGATTTGATATTTCGGACATTTTTTCCTCCAAACTGGGTTAATACCAATAGCCTCTTTGAGTTCCCGGTAATTGACATGCAGGATTTAATCCTCTTTTCCGTTCTTATAAATGATTTTACTGGCAGTATTTTTTTATTATACTCATTCTACATGGAGTAAAGGTTACGACAAGGGTCTGTTATTTATCTTCGACCGCGGCTTTAGCCTGCTCCATACTAAATCCTTTTCTGAGAAGAAACTCGATTTGTTTCCGTTTTTTTGCGGAAGAGCTGGGTTTTTCTCCCCGGAATTTTTTCTCCAGAGTAGATTTTGCAGTGAGAATCCACTGTTCGTCTTCAAAGTCCAGAAACTCGTGAATAATCGTCTCTTCAATTCCTTTTTGTTTTAAGTCCTGTTTAATTGCATAAGGTCCTTTACCTGAGATGATCTGTTTTTGAACCATCCGTTCCACTTCCAGCGAACTAAAATTGGACTCTTCATGATAATCAGGAACCATTCCCTCCATTGCAGCATCAATTTGAGAACGCGTAAATCCCTTTCGAAACAGTTGTTGCTTTAGTTTACTATACAGCTTAATTGGAACCTTATTCCCGTTTTCCAGGTTTATACCCTTTTCCAACAAGAATTTGGATCGACTCTCCTTGGCCAGATCGGCCCAACGGGAATCGTTTACATCAAGGTGTTGATCAATCTGATCTTGGGTTATACCACCTTTCTGGCGGAGTTTATCTTTGAGAACACGGGGGCCTTTTATACTATAACTATCGGTATGAAGACGGATCTGGCTCTGGATGTATCGTTCGTCGTCAATTACTCCTTCAGCAACCAGCTTATCAATAATCGGCGCCGGGTCTACAACTTGCTCTGATTCCTTCGCCCTCTGAAGAATCGCCTGGGTAAGTTCATTTGCAGAATAGTCTCTTTTGGCAAGCTTGTATAAGCACCAGGATCGCCAGGTTATTTTCAGGGGTTTTTTCTTCATTCCTTTTTTATTATAAAATAGGAGAAGGTTCCTTTATCCCTGATGTGTTCCACCAGCGGATAATCATTTAACAGGCGTTTTTTGTAACTTATGTCCGACACCACAAACAGGTCGTGAGAATATCGTTTGTTCAGCATGGCCGGATCGGCATTAAACTTGTCGGTATGGAGCATATCAATCGGTCTTTTGCCATAGAAAAGGGCTGCAAAGGAGATGAACCTGTAAAGCACGACCTTCCCTCCCCGTTGGTAAGATTCATCCACCATTTCCAACAGGGGCTGTTGATTATAGCTTAAAAACGGCGGCATCAAGAATTGCCATAAGCTTTGTGTAAAAACCAGCATTAAGAGAGCTGTTGCAACAATGCCGGCTTTTAGTTTGTTTTTCCAAAATAGAAGGACTCCAACCAGGCAGACGATTATCATTATCGCTCCGGCCACGTACAACCCATTTGGCCAGGAAAAGCTGAACACGATCTGTTTGCGCCGTAAAAACTCGTCTGCAAGCTTAGGTACGACCATAGTCAAAACAGCCAATCCACATCCCAGTATACCGTACAATACAATGACCCATTTGGGAAGCTTCTCCCGTGACTCCATTTTTTGATGTAGTGACATGGCAATCAGCAGGGAAAAGGGAATATAAACCGAAGCTGAATAGTGAGGGAGTTTTGTGGATACAAAAGCTGTAATAACCAGGACAAACGTTATCCAGGCAAGACAGAGGGAGAACAGTGGCTTAAAGTGGGAATTAACAGCGAAAACCTTGTCCATTTTAAAGGAGAACAGAAAAGCCGTCCAGGGAATCAAACCAAAGAAGGCAATCACAAAATGATAATAAAACGGCCCCTGATGCCCCTGTAAGGGCTTGGAAAATACATTAAGCTGAAACTGTATAAACTCAGCGATAAAATCACCGCCAGACACAACCCAATTGGCTACATACCATGACAAGGCAACGGATAATGACAGAACCGCACAAAAGAGAAAATGACCCATCCTGACTGCAGGTTTCCGATTAAATAATTTAAAACCTCCGAAAGCCACCAATGCTATTACACTGCCCAATGGACTTTTAGTGAGAAATGCAAGTCCCAGACAGATGCTTCCTGCTGTAAGATAAGCCAAATGGTTGAAAGATGAGAACCCTGATCTGTTTTTTTCTTTTTGATCCAGATAAACCTGATATTTCCGGTCAAACAGGTAGAGGAAAAAAGCAGCCGATGTAATAAAGAGGTTAAAGGTATGATCGATAGCAGAGGCTCTTGCAAGACTTGAAGGAATAAGACAAGTCAGGAATACAATTCCCCAAATTAGTCCAACCCGGGGAGATCGAATCTTGGCGCCGATAAAAAAACAGAGCAAGACCATCAAGATTCCGGCAACAGCCGATGGTAGTCTGGCGGCAAACTCATTAATTCCGAACAGCTTAAAGCTAAGAACTTGTTCCCAAAAGAAAAAAGGCGGTTTTTCCGCAAACTTCTCATTATTAATGACAATATTCAGATAGTCTCCCCGCACCATCATCTGCCGACTTGCCTCGGCATAAATATTCTCATCCCAGTCAATCAACATATTGCTGCCCAGGCCTGCTAACAGGAAGATAACGGAAAAAAGGAGCAGGGCTATTAATAAGATAGAAGTTCTATTGAGGTTTGATCTCATTGGATTTTGCTCATTTCAGGAGCATCGATTGTGGCAGAAAGCGATTCTTGAGGATAACCTTGAGAGAGGCAAATCCATCACTGAAAGCTCTCACCTTTTTGCCTTCCTCTGATGTCCGTGGATAAAAGGCGGCGGGAACCTCCAATACTTTTCCTCCAATCCTGGCCACCCGTGCAACCAGCTCGAAATCGAGTTCAAAACCATCACTCTCCAGGTTAATACTCCTGAGGATATCTCCTTTAAACAACTTGATAGCGGATGCTGAATCCTTGATCCAGCATCCATACAGGATATTGATCAGAAGGGTCAGAAAACGTACTCCAAGATAGTTTACCAGGTGATAGCTGTCTGTTCTGCCGTTGGCAAATCTGCCGCCAAGAACCAGCGAGGCCTTTTGACTTTCAGCTTGATCATAACACTTCCAGACATCCGCCGCCCGATATTCAAAATCGGAATCATGAACAACAACATAGTTGCCGGTTGAAAGTCCAATCCCTTTCTTTAAAGAACCTCCTTTTCCCAGGTTATGCTCATTAAAAATCACCTGTACGTCAGGATGCTCAATTTTGCTTAACCACTCACGAGTACCATCAGTGGAACCGTTATCGATGAAAAATATCTCCGGCTTTTCCTGCCGAAGCTCCAAAGTTTGCAGGAGATCAACATAGGTTTGTTCAATTCTGCCAATTTCATTGTAGGAACAAATGATAATCGTTAAATCAGGTTTCATTTAGATTACTTATCCGGGTTTAAGCTTTGAGATAGTGAGGCATGGGCAGTGGGTGCAAAAATTTTCCGCCCAATTCTGCAAACCTTGCTTCCTGTTTGACAATTTCATCCGCAAAATTCCAGGCGCAAATGAGAATAACATCCGGAAGATCTTCATAAATATGGGAAGGAGAATGCACCTGCAGGTGAGTTCCCGGGGTGAATTTCCCCTGTTTCATGGAGCTTTTATCCACCACATAATCGATGACAGAACCATCAAGTTCACAAAACTGCAGCAGGGACTGGCCTTTTCCGGAAGCTCCATAGACGGCAACATTAAGGTTCTCGGCCTTAAGTCTCTTTAACTCCTCTTTTAAGGCCACCCTGTGATCAAGCACCCTTTTTGCAAATCCATCCCATGAGGTTTTGTCAAAGAGTCCCAGATCTTCTTCTGCCTTCAGGAGATCTTGGACTTGTTGTGTTGTTTTTCGCGGCCCGTTTTTGTGTTGCAGAAAAATTCTGATTGATCCGCCATGAATCCAGAGTTCTTTAACATGGACAACTTCCATATCGTAGAAGGCAAATAACCGCCGAATACTATCCAGCGAGTGGAAACCGATATGTTCATGAAAAACCTGGTCATATTGCAGCTCTTCAAACATGGTTTTGAGATGGGGCACTTCGATAACCGCAAAACCGTTTTCATTCAGCACGGTTTGAATCCCCTTGGCAACGCTGTGCAGCTCCTTAACGTGTGCTATTACATTACGGGCCAGACAGACATCAAATTTCCCTTTGAGGTCTACAACCTTCTCGGCAGTTTCAAAACAGAAAAATTCTGCAATGGAATCAATTCCTTTGTTGTTGGCAATTTTTACAATGTTCTCAGCCGGATCGACACCGAATACCTCGGAGTCGTTTTCCTTAAAAACGGACAAGACGGTCCCGTCATTACTGGCAATTTCAAATACCTTCGGCTTTCCGGATGATGGAATAGTCCGGTAAAAACTCAGAACCTCGTCGTACAATTCTTTCGCAAATTGGATGATGGAACTCGAAACCCCGGTTTCATAGACGTAATTTCTGAAAAGAATCTCAGGATCAATAATCTCATCAATTTGAAGGTGACTGCAGTTCCGACAGAAACAGAGTCTGAGGGGATATTTCTGCTCATTCTTGAAATCTTGTTCACTATTCATGAAACTATCTGCAAGTGCAACATCCCCGTATTCCAGCACCGTTTCCAGTTTTTCTTCTTTGCAAACTCTGCATTGACTGATTTTCATTGTTAATATCTGCTTATTATTATTTGAAAAGGGAAATTCTCATGATTATTGAGTCCAACCACTCCGTCGTTGGTGAGCCAGCAATTGATAGTTTTCAAGCTGTTCGGCACAAAAATCGAACATATCCGCGTCGGGATGATTCTTTAAGTGTTTGTACCAATTTACAGTAAACTCCAGACTTTCTTTGGTATTGAGAGTTTGATGCCAACCTAGTTTGACACGTGCTTTGGTGCAATCCAGTTGCAACAGGGTTGACTCATAAAAAGCCTGTTGATTGCCGGTAACTTTTGTTTCTCCGGCGCCCCACAATTTAACTATCAATTCGGCAACTTCCAGAACCGTGTGGCACTCCTCCATGGAGGGACCAAAATTCCAGCCCTCAGTAAAACCACCGCTTTTTTCCAACAGTTTCTGCCCCAATAACAGATAGCCACTCAGGGGCTCCAAAACCAGTTGCCAGGGTCTGGTTGAAGAGGGGTTTCTGATAATGATCGGTTCATTGTTATTCAAGTGCCTGATACAATCGGGGACAAGCCTGTTTTCCGACCAGTCGCCCCCCCCGATAACGTTTCCCGCCCTGGTGGACGCAATTAACGGACTGCTTTCTTGACTGAAAAAAGACTTGGTGTAACTGCGAATAATCAGTTCAGCACCGGCTTTACTTGCACTGTAGGGATCATCGCCACCCAGTCTATCCTCTTCGCGATATCCCCAGATCTGTTCCACATTCCTGTAACATTTATCACTGGTAATCAGGACTCCTGCCTTGACTTCCCGGCTGTTTCGGATAGATTCCAATACATTCAAAGTGCCACCAATATTGGTATCAAAGGTTCGTTTCGGTTCATCATAGGAAGTACCCACCAGGGCTTGAGCGGCCAGGTGAAAGATGATATCAGGTTTGAAGTCTGCAATAGCTCTCTGCAAAGACTGGTAATCCGTAATATCAAGAAAGTGATTGTCGATTCTTGAACCAAGTTTGGTGACATTAAAATTGCACTTATCATGAACCGGCTCCAAGGCAACCCCTGCAACTTCTGCTCCCAGTATTTGTAACCAAATTGCGAGCCATGAACCTTTAAAACCTGTATGGCCTGTAATTAGAACTCTTTTCCCTCTGTAGATATCATTGAAACAGCTTTTCATTTAAATACACTCTCTAAACCAGTTAATTGTTTTTTCTAGGCCCTGTTTCAGATTGTGGTTCGGATTCCAGCCCAAAATTTCTTTGGCAGCGGTAATATCTGCTTTTGATTCAAAAATATCACCCTTGCGAAAATCCAACGCACCCCAGTTTATCCGAGTTCTCTTGGACGAAAGCCTGGCAACCGTTTCTGCAAATTCTTTCAAGGAAATGGATTCTCCGCTTCCAATGGCTAAGGAAAAAAATTGATTATCCATCTGCTTCACCAGTTCCATAGCTTTTATATAAGCATCTGCCGCATCTTGTACATAAATAAAATCCCGTTTTTGCGTTCCGGGTGAAGCATCAATCGATTCTTCACAAAGAATACTTTTTATCAGGTAAGGAACAAACTTGGAATCATTGTCTTTGGGGCCATAAACGTATTCAAGTTGGAGGTTGATCACCGGCAGACCGTTTTTGGTATGAAAGTGATTCAAAACGGAGAGGAATGCTTTTTTGGTGGAGGCATACAGAGAATGATCGCCGGAAGCGGATGTATCCGTATTGATAAATCCCTGAAGACCATTCTGCACTGCCTCTTCCACCAGAACCGAGGGAAAGGTAACATTGGAATCGATGATTTGAGCAATCGTATCGCCTTGCCGTCGCTGGTTTGTTGCCAAATGAAGCACAAAATCCGCTTTTTCCCGTTTTACAATATCCTGCAGGGAAATCTCATCAACATTATAACAGGTGACGTGGTCAAGACTTTCTTCAATTCGCCAGGAATCTGAAGTTGATCGTTTCAGGATCACCAGTTCAAGTTCTCTTTCCACCAAACTATTAACCAGATGACTGCCGATAAAACCTGTTCCTCCTGTTATCAGAATCTTCATGTTCAGTTTGACCACACTTTCCAGGGTGCTTGGGAAGATTTCCAGAGTGACTCAAGCTCGTTTTTATCCCTTAAGGTATCCATGGGTTTCCAAAAACCGGAATGCCTGAAAGCCACCAGTTGGTTGTCCCGAGCCAAAGCTTCCATCGGGCTTCTCTCAAGTATGGTTGAATCTCCTTCAATATAGTTGAACACCTCGGGTTCAAGCACGAAGAATCCTCCGTTTATCCAGGCTTTGTCGCCACGTGGTTTTTCGTGAAAAGAAGTTACAATATTATCATGGTCAAGGTTTAATGCTCCAAACCTGCCCGAAGGCATTGCTGCTGTGACAGTAGCCAGTTTACCATGGCTTTTGTGGAATTCAAGCAACTTTTTGATATCAACATCGCCGACACCATCTCCATAAGTCAGCATGAAGGTCTGGTTATCCACATATTTTTGAATTCGTTTAACCCTGCCTCCGGTCATCGTATTCTCGCCAGTATCCACCAATGTTATTTTCCAGGGTTCAACCATGTTCTGATGAAACTGGATATTGTTATTCTTAACATCTATGGTGACATCGTTCTGATGCAGGAAATAATTGGCAAAGTATTCCTTGATGAAGTAGGCCTTATATCCCAGACAAATCACAAAATCATTGAGATCGTAGTGGGAATAGATCTTCATGATATGCCACAGAATCGGTTTATCACCGATTTCCACCATTGGTTTTGGCTTAACAACCGTTTCTTCGCTGATCCGGGTCCCAAATCCACCGGCAAGGATAACTACTTTGATTGGGCTCATAAGAGGTTTTTTAAAGAATCGATAAAACTGACTTTTGAAATGATCCGTTTGGATTTGCGCAAAGATGAAAGCAGGAAACGTTGATAATAAGAAATTGCCATTTCAGGGTCAAGTTGAAATTTGGAGAATAGTAGGGCAATCGCATGAAAAATACGATGATTCCAACTGTTGTCGGTTTTTTTTGAACAAAGTGATTTTCATTCGATTACTATGACTTAAATTGCATTTGATTGACAGGTGCAAAATGATAATGATACTTTTAATCTACTTAATAAATCAATTCTGACACTGGTTTTTAATATCCATATTATAAAGGGTCTGCATGCTGGTAAAAAATTGGATGAGTCAACCTGTTATTACAGTTGAAGTAAGTGATACGATTAAACTGGCCAACCAACTCTTGAATAAAAACAGAATCCGCTCTTTGCCTGTCCTGTCGGAAGGTGAACTTGTGGGAATCGTGACGGACAGGGATCTTAAACGTGCATCGATTTCTGAAACTGCAGGTCTTGAATCCCATGAGATAATCTATTTAAATACCCGGATTGAGTTGAGTGAAATCATGACTGAAAATCCAATAACAGTTACTCCGGAAACAACCGTTGACGAGGTTGCGAAAATCCTGCTGAAGCATAAGATCTCAGGCGTCCCGGTTGTCAATGATTCGGGAAACCTTGTTGGAATTATTACCCAGGGTGATATTTTTAAATTGTTGATCTCCTTGACAGGTATCGAAGCGGAAGGCGTACAGATAGCCGTACAAATTGAAGATAAGGCTGGGACGGTCAAAGAGATTGCAGATATCGTTCGAAGCCTGGGTGGTCGTATTGGAAGTTTGCTGACCTCTTATGATGATGTCCCCGATGGATATCGAAATGCCTATTTTAAGGCATACCAAGTTGCCCCGGAGAAGATTGATGATTTGATCAACCTTCTCAAAGAAAAAGCAAAATTGCAGTATGTAATAGAACATTTGGGTAATAATCAACCTTCAATAGTCCGAATGATGGAAGAATGATTAATGATGGGATCTATCCTAACCCAGATAAACCGGATAAGTATCTAAAAGGTGTTTTTGCAGAAAATACTTTTTAGATACCAAAACCAACCCATGATGTTTTGAATAATATCGATTTGAAGCATCACTCATTTTACATTCTTTATTTTGGCTTCCTCCTGCATTTATCCTGCTGCTTTAACCAACCCTGTTGCATAAGTCGTTTTGGACACCTATAATCTTTTAACATTATTTCAATAAGGAGATTTTTATGCAGAGTGTATTCTATCCTCGCAGTGTTGCGGTGGTTGGTGTCTCATCCAAATTGACCAACCTGGGACGTAATATCATGTTAAATCTGGTTGACTTCGGTTTTGATGGTATTGTTTATGCTGTGGGACCAAACGGGGGTGCAATTGCCACCCGGCGTATCTATAAATCAGTGATTGATATTCCGGACCATATTGATCTGGCAGTGATTCTTGTGCCGGCGAGATTTGTCCCTGGAGTCATGGAGGAATGCGGACAAAAGGGAGTGAAAACCGCGATAATAGAGACAGCCGGTTTCCGGGAGTTCAGTGAGGAGGGGCGAGAAATTGAAGATCAGGTGGTTGAGATTGCTTCACGGTATAATATTCGATTTGTCGGTCCAAACTGTATTGGCGTCATTAATATGGAGAACGGGTTTTGTGTTCCTTTTCCCCGACTGACTCCTTTTATTCGAAAGGGAGATGTATCTATTATCTCACAAAGTGGTGGTGTGGGATTGAGCATCATGAATCACATGGCAGCCGAGGGAATTGGTTTGAATAAGTTTGTTTCCGTTGGAAACATGCTGAATATCGATGCCGAGGATCTTTTAGAGTATTTAATTGGAGACAAAGGTACTCGGATTATCTTTATCTATCTGGAAAGCATTCGTGATGGCCGAAGATTGATGGATATCGCCAATCGATCCCCAAAACCGATTCTTGTATTCAAATCGAATATTGGCCAATTGGGACAGAATATAGCGGCTTCCCACACAGCTTCTTTATCCAGTGACGACAGAGTGGTGGACACCGCTTTTCGACAATGCGGGATTACTCGTATCCATGATGTAACGACACTGTCTGATTATATGAAAACATTGAGATTACCACCACTAAAGAACAAACGGTTGGCAATTATTTCAAGATCAGGTGGACATGCCATAGTGGCAGCCGATGCATGTGAATTAGCTGGTTTTCAGCTGGCTGATTTTCCTGAAGAGTTTATCCGGGAAATCGAAAAGCACTTCAGAGCATCTGTGATTAAACTGACAAATCCGTTGGATTTGGGCGATCTGTTTGACCTGGACGTCTACCATAAAATAGTAAATGATACGCTGGAACAGGACAATGTTGATGGCGTTGTATTTTTGCATACCTCAGTTGCTCAGACAGAACATGAGCACACCAAAAAGCTTTTGGGGCATCTGGAATCCTTATGCAAGAAATACAATAAACCGGTGGCAGCTTATGTCTCCGCAAATTCTTATGAAATCAATAAATTAAGAGCAGATTTTGATTTTCCCATCTTCACTCAGATTGTCGAATTGTTCCGGGCGTTGAAGCTGGATTTTGAGCATACCCAGAAAATCGCAGAAGTGGATTCTCAAGAGATCTCCCCGACCTTTGTCGTGGATAAAAAAAGAGTAAATCAGCTGATTGGTAATGCTAAGAGTGAAAACAGAGACCTTCTTCTGAATGAAGCAATGGAGGTGTTGGAAAGCTACGGCATACCCACTACAAAGGGTTTAACAGCCAATTCTGCGGCAGAGGCGAAACAGGCAGCTGAAAAGCTTGGTTTTCCCGTTGCGATGAAGGTGATATCAGAACAGATATCCCACAAATCCGATGTTGGCGGAGTTCAGCTGAATCTTAGAGATAGTGAATCAGTAGAAGATGCGTTTAAAGATATGGTTACACGCATTAAAAAAGCATACCCGGAGGCAGATTTTGGTGGTGTTATGGTTCAACCGATGGCTGTAGGTGGTCGAGAGATGATCCTGGGCGGCAGGCAGGATAAACAATTTGGAGCAGCCGTGCTTGTCGGGCTGGGAGGGATTTTTGTCGAGATTTTTGAGCGGGCCAGCATGAGAATTGCTCCCATCTCAAAAAGCGAAGCCTATGCCATGATCGAGGAGCTAAGCGGTTCCCAGATATTAATGGGGGCTCGTGGTCAGAAACGATTTGATATTGAAGCGCTGGTTAATGCAACCCTGCATCTCAGTCAGCTTTTAACCGATTTTCCGGAGATTAAGGAGCTGGATATTAATCCATTACGCCTCTTTCACGAAGCGGAAGGATGCCTGGCTTTGGATGCCCGTATAATTTTATAACAGTCAGCAATCAAATCCCGAGGGCCTGGTTTATTTTTTCCGCCAATACTGATGTTTTTACCGGTTTAAGGATATAACCACTGACTTTGGCTTTGATGGCTTCCATAATCTTATCCTGTTCTGCTTCGGATGTTGCCATGAGAACAGGTATATCCTTCCATCGACTACTGGCCCGGATGGCTTTAAGAAGTTCTATCCCGGGAGTCTTGGGCATGTTCCAGTCAAGAATAACAAAATCAATTTTATTCTTAGACAAAACATCAATTGCCATACTCACATTTTCAGCTTCATGAAATTTATTGTATTCCAATTGCCGGAGACAACTTTTTATCAGGCTTCTCATGGTTGCCTGATCATCTACAATAAGAAAACTCATGTGTTTGCCAAGATTCATTTTTCCACTCTTCTAAGACTCTATTTCGTTTTTACTTTGAAATGATGGTTGTATACTCAAAATCAGTCGATTTTTTTTGCCAAACAATTGACCTGAGGACATTGAAACATCAATCACCTTGTTTTATCAATACTTTTTTTAAAGTCCTTAAACCAGCCTTCATTTTTCAGTCTTACTAAATCTGTGACTCACTAGTATCATTACGTTTTCGTCTCATAGCTTTCATACCAAAGATTTGCTTCACCGGGTTTTCAGCCAGTCAACAGAGCAAACCTCAGGAATGGACAGTCGATACGCTTAGGGGGAGCAAAATAATGAATTTTGTTCCCTTTCCCGGTGAAGATTCGACAATCATATCACCACCGTGATTCTCCTTTATGATAAAATAGGAGATCGATAATCCTAACCCGATGCCGGTGCCCACTGTTTTTGTGGTGTAAAAAGGTTCGAAAATCCGTTTCCTGACCTCTTCAGTCATCCCTGGTCCATTATCACTGATTTCCACCCTGATGTTATCGTCTTGGGCAAGCACTTTCAATATAAACTGTGGTTTCCGGGTTTTGGGATTATTGGATTTCATCTCCTGTACACCGTTTTTGAGGAGATTAAGAAACACCTGTTGTATTTTACCGGAAGAGCAGGGCACTTTGGGAACCGACTCCTCATATTCCCGTATGATTTCGACGTCCTTGAAATCATAATCGGCCTGTAGATCATAATCACTTTTGGCAATTTCTACCGTTTTATCAAGGAGCTCAGAAACATCGTGATGCACAAAATAGGCTTCACTTTTATGACTGAAGGTCAACATGTTGTTAACAATATTCGCTGCACGACGCCCGGCAGCGATAATATCTTCAATCTTTGAAAATGTATTGAGCTTTTGGTGATAGGATCGAACTGCTTCTATGGTGGTGCCGCTTTGTTGAGCCAGTTTCTCATATTTTGGAAGGTTAGTAGTCAAACGGTTTCGCAGAACCTGCACCGTTTGCAGAATACCGGCAAGGGGATTGTTAATTTCGTGGGCCATACCGGTCGCCAGACCTCCGACAGTGGTCATTTTTTCCGATTGAATCAGCATCTCCCGAGCCTTTCTTTGCTCAGTGATATCTCTCAGCAGAGCGAGCGAGCAGGGTACTCCATCGATATTGATCACAGAAGCATTAATTTCGACGGGGATTACTCCACCTGCAGGATTTTTATATTCGATTTCAAAGTTTTTTACAAATCCTTTTTTAAAAAGGTTCTCTAACTCTTTGCGGCTTTTTTCCAGATGATGCGTTGCTGTCCATTCTTGAACAGAGCGCCCTTTAATCTCTGCAAAAGATTTGTGACCACTGAGTCTCACATACTCGTCATTGGCATCGATAACCCGTCCTTTCCTGTCAAGAATGGAAAAGCCGGTATCCGTTGTCTCCACCAGGGTACGGTATTTTTCTTCGCTTTGCCGTAACTCCTTGTACGCTCTTAAATTGACGATACCGTTTGCCAATTGCGAGGCGATACCACTCAGCAGGTTTATGTCACTCTTGGTTATAACCCTGTTTTCCTTGTTGCTGCACACTGAGAGTATGCCAAGGGTTTCAGTTTCGTAAACAATGGGAACGACAATCACTGATCGGGCAGATTCTCCCTTGATTTGCCGGAGAGAGGACAGCCATTGGGAGTTCTCTGCTTCGTGATTTTCAGAGAATATACGGGTTTTTTGGTTTTGAAACAGATCCGTAATGAGATTGTCACCAGCAAGCTCTTTCAAATCCCAAACTACTGTTTTAAGACCGTAGAACTGTTGGTTTGTCAAACCAAATCCGCTTTTGAACTTTATCAAGGTTTTTTGTTCATTGATCAAAGCGATGAACCCAGATTCATATTCAATATGCTTATCCAATAAAAAAGCCAGATTGTCGGTTAAAAAGTCGATACTTATTATGGTCGAGGTCAACTCGCCGATTTTTTGAATCAGAAGTGCATTCAGATATCGTTTATTGATTTCATATAGATGATTTCGGGCGGATACTCCCTGCTTGCGTATAATTGAGGTTAACTTCTTATTTTCAAGGTAGAGTGAATAGGAAGTTGCAGCTAACAGAATGATCAAGTAACAGACCGAGACAATTCCCCAGGATGTAGTTGTCAGCAAAAAAAAGGATAGAGCCAGGAGTGGTAACCCGACTAGTAAGCCGCAATTGCGTATTTTCTTGATATAATAGGCTAAAGTATCTTTCCATTTGACGACATATCGACATTCCGCATCCCCCTTGTGGATACAAGTAGGATGCTCAATTGAGACATCACTATTCACAAATAGACGAACCATGGATTCAAAGTATCCAATGCGGTTTTCGCACTGATAAGGTTTTTCTTTGGTTTCCGGTGTAGGTATAGAAATAACCTCAACTCTGTTTCTACCCAGCTTTTTCGACCTGACAACAGCCCCCCTGCTCAATAAAACCGACATTTTCTCCGCAAACATGAACATGGCGGAGGGATTAATTAAACCAAGGGCATATTGTTTAATCGGACCCAATCCTTTTGAAGATGCTCCATATTGTCCGGCTTCCCTTGATATATTGGGGTTTTTTGTTTTTTCTACCAGGACATCGTGAAACGCATCAACCTGTTCTTGGCTAAACCAGTGTGCGGGATCTTCAACTTCATAGCATTCCATTCCTGATTCTTGCAGGATCTGGTCTGTGTCCAGATGAGGATAATACTCCTGAAGATATTCAAGGTATGTTTTAGTAACGCGGCTATTATATAAGGGTTGATTTGTTCTCATTTTTTATTGCATGAGCCACAGCAAGGTAAACAATTTTGATCTTCTAATGTTTCTGGTCGGATAGAAATAAGAAGAGGTGTAGAATGAATTGAAACCGATCCTTTGATACCTGTTGATATTATTTCTGAATCTTTACTTCTATGTTTAAAGAATTCCAAGTATGTTAAGAACACCAGTCTAGGAATGTTTTTTACACTCTTTTGAGGTGGTTTACAAGGCTTGAGGCGGAGATAACTGATTTTAAGAGGAATTATTTTTTTTAAATAGTGGATGATATTTTTGGCAGGAAGGCGTCTTGGCTGGAGCGGTCAACTCGATCAAAGAGACATGAATGATTGTGTTCAGGTTGTTATTCCCAGCCATAAACTGATTGTTATTGCTGACAGAGCGGTAGATATTGAGATGACATTGACAGCCAGTTTTGGATCTCCCCTCATTTCACTGGCCAGAATATATACAACCGTAGCCACGGGCGATGCTAACAAAATTAAGCCGGGAAGATAAACATCCCGGGGAAGGTCGAAAAAGAGATATAACCAGTACCCCACGGCAGGAAGGAGTATTAATTTGGAGCATGACGCCATAATCATAACCAGGAGATGTCTGGTCTGCATTTGGAGGGATAGAGAGGCACCAATGACCAGCAAAGCCAGCGGAAGTGCAAGATTTCCGATAATCCCAAGGGTTCTGTCAATGATAACAGGCAAAGGAATTTTTAATACTGACAGCAGAATTCCAAACATCGCAGTCAGAATAATGGGATTACCCAAAACCTTTTTTATTGTCTGGCCGATTCCTCCGGGAGTACTGGGCTTTCCGGAGTAGTACTGCAGTACAATAACAGCCAGCACATTGTGTACTAACATCATAAAACCGCCCAGTATGCCTGCCTGGGCCAGTGCATCAGAACCCAGGAAGTAGAAGACAACCGCAAACCCGATATAACCTATATTGCCGTGCATGGTACTTTCAATCAAGGTTCCTCTTGACCTTCGATCAATTTTAACTATGATAGTGACAATCCATGCCACAATATAGACAACAACCAGGGGAATAATGGTACCCAATAGTAAATTGACATCAAACTGTTTATTGAAATCACTCCGGGCAATCGCTCTCAACATCATTGCCGGGATAGCGGCGTAGTAGGTTAATCTGTTTGCCGATTGCAGAAAGGCTTGGGGCATAATCCCCTTCTGCCTGGCCAGAAGTCCGACAAGAATAACGGCAAATATCGGGACGATTGTTATTACGATTTCCACAGGTAGCCAAAGAATTAAGTGAATATTAAAGTTTGCTTCTGCATTACGTTGGAAAAAATATAATATGCCTTGCTGTCCATTTTCTTTCTGATTACCGTCAAGATTGTCTCCAAGAAAATGGAGTATTAAGACATTATGGCTAATTCGATTATGAAATTGTTTTACACCATAACTGGCGAAAGCAAAATGTTTTTTTAAATGTGCAAATGATATATTGCGAGTATAAAACAGAATCAACCAAAGATTATCTTTTCAAATGCAGTACACCGGAAATAATCAGCAGATCAAACAATACTTCGGCGTTAAGCCATAAAAGACCAGGCAAATACTGACTACTATGAAACTTATTTTCATTATAATTCAAGGTGCTTTATCAGCAATTATGGTTTCCAGTATTGCTTTCGATGTTGAAATCAAAGAAATCATCATTATTACCTGTGCTGCTTTGAGTTTTATGAATCTGGTTTTAAAAAGCAGATCCACTCCTGATCTTCTTATAAGAAAAGACTCCAAGACAGGTGGAAATAGCCAAATAAAGAAAATGAACAAACAACAGGAATTAAGTGCTGAGTTCCTGGTAGAAACCGAAGAGTTTCATAAGACGCTGATTAATCAGATGAATGAAGGGGTTGTTATCACCGACTCCAGTTTTAACGTAGTGTATATCAATCCCATGGTCTCGAAAATAACTGGCTATTCCGAAGCAGAGATTAAAAGAATTAATTTCGCCAGCATTCTGGTGGAAGAGAGTCTGGAATATATCATCAAAACCATGGATGAACGATCACAGGTTGTTGTGGACCAGATAACTACTTTTGAGATCAAAATCAAGCACAAAACCGGTGCTATCATTCCGGTACTGGTATCCGGAAGTCCTCTTATTATCAATGGGGATCGGGTTGGTAGTGTTGCTGTCTTGACTGATATCTCAATTATAAAAGAGACGGAAACTGCCTGGAGAAAATCGGAAGAGCAGTATCGCATGCTGGTCAACCAGATGAATGAAGGCATTTTTGTTATTGATAAAGACCTGAACTTAAGATATGTAAATCCTCAGATTTTGAGACTATCAGGTTACAGCGAAGAAGAGGTACTTGGGAAACCGGTACTATCCTTTTGTAATGAGGAGTTGATGGCCTCCCTGCTGCTAAAGATTGAAGAGAGACGTCAGGGGAAATCCGGATCATATGAAATCGATTTTTTGACCAAAGGCGGAGAAACCATAAGCCTTTTCATATCGGGGAAACCTCTTTTTGAAAATGGGGAATTCAATGGAGCACTGGTCGCAGTCGCCGATATAACAAAATTGAAAGAGATGCAACGAGCCCTGCTGTCCAGCGAAAAGAAATACCGCTTATTAGTTGAAAACTCTCCTGATTTAATTATAATTCATAAAGATCATATTATCACCTTTATCAATGAGCGAGGTGCCCAAATGCTGAAAGCTGACAATGCACAACGGCTTATTGGAAGGAATATACTTGATTTTATCGAAAAAAAGTCTGAGAGAATTGTGGAGAATTGGGTCTCATCCAGGGTGGACTACCATTCCCCGTCATCCATTATGGAAGAGAGTTTTAGGGACATTGATGGAAATGTTTTTGATGTGGATGTGATTGCAGTGCCTTTTGATCTGGGTGAAGAAACCTACATCCAGATTGTTGCCCGTGATATCTCCAAGAGAAAAGAGATGGAAAAGGCGTTGCAGAAACATAAGTCCGATTTGGAAGGTATTATTGAAGAACGAACCAGGGAACTGAAAGAAGCCAAAGAGAAAGCTGAGGAGGCCAATCGCTTAAAAACAGAATTTTTAGCCAATATCAGCCACGAACTAAGAACACCAATGCACGCGATTCTGAGCTACTCGAAATTTGGTATTGAGAAAATTCATTCCAAACCAAAAGACAGAATTCAACAATATTTCAGGAACATCCGAACAAGTGGTCAGCGATTGATGTATCTTTTGAACGATCTCCTGGACCTCTCACGATTACAATCAAAAAGGGCCGATTATATGATGGACACCTGGGATATCTGCACCGTTTTCAGTGATATGCAAAAAGAATTTGCAGCCCTTTTTGAGGAGAAAGAGATTCAGTTGAATATTCAAAAAACCGCACCGGCTTATATCCGATTTGATGTGGTTAAAATTAAACAGGTGATATCCAATCTTTTTGACAACGCCCTGAGATTTTCCCATCCTAATACCACGATTGAAGTTCTCTTTAAAATCGGAAAAGAGATGTTTATTGTTACTGTAAAAAATAAGGGGATACCCATTCCTGAAAATGAACTGGAATCAATATTCAAGCCCTTTGTGCAAAGCAGTAAAACCAAGACAGGTGCTGGAGGAACCGGACTGGGTCTGTCAATCTGCAAGCGAATCATTGAGGATCATAGCGGGGAAATATGGGCAGAAGAAGATCCGGAAGGTGCCACCATCAGTTTCTATCTGCCACATCAGTAAAAGCTCAAAAGGAGAAAACATGGCAACCATGAACGCTTTGGTAAAAAAATTCGCTAAGCCTGGATTATGGCTGGATGAGGTGCCCATTCCCGAAATAGGTATCAACGAGGTGCTGATCAAAATCCATAAAACAGCGATTTGCGGGACTGACATTCATATTTATAACTGGGATGAATGGGCACAGAAAACCATCCCGGTTCCCATGCACGTTGGCCACGAATTTGTGGGGAAAATCGAGAAGGTGGGCAGCAACGTCCATGATTTCAAAGTAGGAAACCTGGTCAGTGGCGAAGGGCATGTCGTATGCGGTCATTGCCGGAATTGCCTGGCAGGGCGCAGACATCTCTGCATGAAGACAGTTGGTGTTGGTGTTAACAGGGAGGGTGCCTTTGCGGAATACCTGAGCCTTCCCGTTACCAATGTCTGGTATTGTGATCCAAGTATCCCAAAAGATGTTTTGGCTTGTTTTGACCCATTGGGAAATGCGACTCACTCAGCCTTATCATTCGATCTCCTGGGAGAGGATGTGTTGATCACTGGAGCCGGTCCCATTGGAATAATGGCTGTCATCATCGCTAAACATGCTGGGGCGCGTTACGTGGTAGTAACGGATGTTAATCCCTATCGACTGGAACTTGCAAAAAAAGTTGGTGCCACACGAGCCGTTGATGTAACAAAAGAGAAGTTGGAAGATGTGATTGTGGATCTCAAAATGAAGGAGGGATTTGATGTCGGTTTGGAGATGTCAGGTAACGCCCGGGCCTTTAACGATATGTTACAGGTGATGTGTCACGGCGGTAAAATAGCCCTGTTAGGGATTTTGCCCGTAAATACTCTAATCGATTGGAACTTAGTGGTTTTTAATGGTCTGAATATCAAGGGGATTTATGGCAGGGAGATGTATGAAACCTGGTATAAGGCAACCAGTATGTTGCAGACCGGGTTGGACATCACACCTTTAATAACCCATCGTTTCAATTATAAAGACTACGAAGAAGCCTTCCAGGTAATGCGATCCGGAAAATCGGGCAAGGTTATTCTGGATTGGTATGAAGAATAGATCCGGCTGATTCTTAAGACCAAAAGTTGACAATAACTTTTTACTTCAGAAATCTATTACAAAAAGAGGTGTCATGGCTTATTCTATCAAATCTCATCTGGAAAACACACTAAAGGATATCAGTGACAACGGGTTGTATAAAAAAGAACGGATTATAACCAGTCCGCAGCAGGCTAATATCAATGTTTCAACCGGGCAGACAGTATTAAACATGTGTGCAAACAACTATCTGGGGCTATCCAATCATCCTGAAATCGTGATGGCAGCTAAGGAGGGCTTGGAGAAATGGGGTTTTGGAATGTCTTCGGTTCGGTTCATCTGTGGTACACAGACCGTTCATAAACAGTTGGAGGACAAAATATCCGAATTCCTGGAGATGGAGGATACTCTCCTTTACGGATCTTGCTTTGACGCCAATGGAGGGCTGTTTGAAGCATTGCTCACTACTGAAGATGCCATTATCAGTGATGAGTTGAACCACGCCAGTATTATTGACGGTGTCAGGCTGTGTAAAGCCAAACGATTTCGTTATAAAAACTGCGATATGCAGGATCTGGAAGATCAATTGAAGAAAGCAGCCGATAGCCGGTTTCGTATGATTGCCACCGATGGTGTTTTTTCCATGGATGGCATGAACGCTCCCCTGAAGGAAATTTGTGATTTGGCGGATGCCTATGATGCCATGGTCATGGTTGATGATTCCCATTCAACCGGTGTCTTGGGAAAAAGAGGGAAAGGAACTCATGAACACTGTAATGTTATGTCCAGGATTGATATTATAACCGGGACCATGGGAAAAGCACTGGGGGGGGCGACAGGTGGGTTTACCAGCGCAAAAAAGGAGATAATCGACCTGTTAAGGCAACGTTCCCGACCCTATCTGTTTTCCAACAGTCTCGCTCCCAGTGTGGCCAGCGCTTCGATAAAAGCATTTGAAATCCTTTCGCAATCTGTTGCACTGGTGGAAAAGCTCCAATCAAATTGCCGATTTTTCAAGGAGAAAATGATTGCCAACGGCTTTAATATTAATCCCAACACCCATGCCATTATTCCCATCATGATCGGGGATGCGGAACTGGCTCAGAAAATGGCTGCCAGATTGCTGGAAAAAGGTGTCTATGTCACCGGGTTTTTCTACCCGGTGGTGCCGAAAGGAGCTGCTCGCATCAGGACTCAGATCTCTGCAGGCCATTCCAGAGAGGATCTTGAATTTGCCGTGGAAAAATTCACGGAAACCAAAAAAGAGTTCGGAATCTAATAGAGGATAATAATGGGCAAAAAAATAACCCAACACAATTGGATGATCCATTTGCCATATCTGTGGTTGATAATCGCAACACTGTTTCTTTTTTTCGCCAACGGTCTTCATACGGTTTTTATTGCAACCTGGCTGGCTCCGATTTTTCTGATTCGATTTCTTAGGCTACAGCCTGTTCTCCATGGTGTTATCATCGCCCTGCTGGTGAATGTTATCGTTACTATAGTCACCTGGAGAGGGATGATACCTGTTCCTGGCCCTTTGTACATTATCATAGCCGGACTAATCGGGGTATTATCTTTTATTCCCTATGTCATTGACCGATTATTCTGGGGCAGGCTTAATGGGTTTTTATCAACGTTGATATTCCCCTGTTCCTGGATAATCTCCGAGTACGTAAATTCGCTTACCAATCCATACGCTACCTGGGGATCTGTTATCTATACCCAGATGGAAGGTTCCCTTGCTTTTCTTCAGAGCCTTGCTATTACCGGGATTTGGGGGCCGGTGTTTCTGCTGACCTGGTTCGCTGCAATCATAAACTGGATCTGGGAATCCAACTTTAACTGGCCGATGATTAAACGGGGAACTTTGACATACATATGTATATTTTTGGCAGTTTTGTTTTTCGGAGGCTTAAGATTATCTGTTTTTCATCCCGTGTCCGGAACAGTCAGAATTGCTTCCATTGTAAGCCCATTTGAATGGGTATTGAAAACGGAAACCTCCGATTCCAATGAGCTAAAAGAACTGAGAATGTCAACTTTGAGTGTCCAGGGTGAGCTGTTGCATCTCACAAAACAAGCCGTTTTGGGTGACGCCGATATCGTTTTTTGGAACGAAGCAGCAGCGCCGGTTTTTGAGGAGGATGAAAAATCCCTTGTCAAAAAAGGATCGAAACTCGCAAGTGAATTGGGGATTTACCTGATGATGAGCCTGTATACCAGACCCGGTAATTATCCGGTGAAACGGTTGCAGAATAAAGTGCTGATGTTCAATCCCCATGGAAAAAAGGAGTTTGAATATACCAAAGCCAGACCGGTTCCCGGCGAGACAATAGAGAAGGGTGACGGCGAACTGATCCACATTGATACCCCTTTCGGCAGAATTGGAACAGCCATCTGTTATGATATGGATTTTCCGGATCTGATTAGGCAGGCGGGGAAAAACGATGTTGATATGATGCTTGTGCCGGCGGACGACTGGCAGGAGATCAACCCTGTCCATACCTACATGGCATCTGTCAGGGCAATTGAAAATGGATTTTCGCTGGTGCGATCAACCAAAGAAGGGTTATCGGCTGCTTTTGATTACCAGGGACGACTATTGAACGCTCTGGACGATTTTGAAACTGATAAGAAAATCATGTACTCCGATGTTCCCCTCAAAGGAGTTGTAACAGTCTATTCCAGAGTTGGAGATCTTTTTGCCTGGATGTCCATCACAGGGCTTATGATACTGATTGGTTTGATCTGGAAAAACAGAAACAAAGGCCAAAACCGATAACCGAAAACTAAGCCTTGCTTTATAAACTTCAACCTGGCGTTTTTGTGAGACAGCTCCAGGTTGATTACCAACAACAAGCTCTGAATCAACATTGTTACTTCAGTGCTTTCTTAAAACTTGCTGCAACATTTTTCATATTGGTTCCCCAATCCTCAACCAGGGGATCGACCTTTATAACCTCTCCTTTTATCTCTTTTGCAATTAACCCGGCACTGCGCTGTGAAAACTGGGGTTGCACAAAAATCACCCTGATATCGTATTCCCGGGCGTGTTTGATCAGCTCTTTCAACTGTGCCGGTTTGGGATTCTTCCCTTCAATTTCGATGGGAATCTGTTTGAGATGGTAGTCCCTGGCAAAGTATCCCCAGGAGGGGTGAAACACAATAAATTGTAGTCCTTCCTTTCCCTGAAAGGTGTTTTTGAGGTCACCATCAAGATCTGCAATCTCATCTATTAACCTTTGATAGTTAACCTGGTATTCTTTTTGATGCAAAGGATCAGTATCCTGGAGAACCTCCAGGATAATCTTTGCCTGTTGTTTCACCAGGGAGGGAGAAAGCCAGATATGAGGGTCCAGTGCTCCATGTTCATGATTCTCTTGATCTTGGTGATCACCCCCTTCACTGTGTGTGTCTGCTTCATCGCCATGTTGAAAGGTTGACATGGGAATTTTCTCAATTCCCTGATCCATGTGAACAATCACCATTTCCGGATTGGTTGCAGCAAATTTCTCCAGCCAGATTCTTTCAAACTCAACACCGATTGCGAAATAGAGTTTTGATTTTGTTAACGCAACCATCTGACTGGGTTTTGGCTCAAAAGTGTGTGGACTTGCCCCGGGGGAGACCATGACATTCGCATCAACAAAAGTCCCTCCAATTTTTTTCACAAAGTATTTCTGGGGAAGAATGCTAACAAACACCGGTATTTTTGAAGTGGCAAGCAATGATGGAGTGAATAAAATGGATAGGGTTATCAAGATAAAGAATCTTACCAAAATGTTGTTTTTCACGTAAAATCTCCTATAGGCGAAAAGGTGGTGATCTTTCCAATCATGTTTCAGGATGAATGAGAGAATGTCGAGAATAAAGAATTGTAGTAAACCAACTGTATTCATGCAACCTGATTGTCCTGCTGAACGTGAATAAAATTTTATTTTAAGAGAGGAATCCCGTACCATTACTCAATAATCGAGTATCGTCGATTTGCTTGGACACCAGACGAAAGAGTTTTTTGCGCGAACAGTCCGCCATTGTTAATCATTTTATGTCAGAAAGAGTGATACCATGATATTAAATAAAAGACCGAAAGACATTGCATTCATCAGCAGATTTGTTGAATGTTATCAGGATGTCTGTGTTACAGAGATTAATCCACCTTGAAACGTTAACCGTCAAATGAACCAATAACATTCTTATTTTTCAACTCTCAAGAATCCCTAATACACGGAATTAACATGAACAAAATTCGATCCATTCATATCAAAATCATGTTGAGTACCAGTCTGGCACTAATCATCGGCTTCGGTATTTTAATTATATACGCTACTATCACTCTCAGGAATCAGGGGTTTGAAACCGCCAAAGCAGAGATGGTCGGACACGCAAAAATGGAAGCTGCCAGAATCGGTGCTGAAATTGATATAGCCCTGGATGCAGGAAGAACAGTTGCTCAAAGTCTGGCAATTATTCCAGCCAATAAAAACGAGGAACTCTTGTCAAGAGAAACTGTTAACCGGATACTTGCCACGCTGGTTGAGAATAACCCCTCTTTTTTAGGAACCTACACGGGGTGGGAACCTGACACTTTTGATGGAAAAGATAGCCAGTTTGCAAACACGACGGGTCATGATAGCACCGGGAGATTTATTCCTTATTGGAATCGTGGTGCCAATAACAATATTGTAGTTGAGGCACTGGCCGGTTATGAAGATACGACCAAGGACCAGCTTGGAAATCGGGCAGGAGACTATTACTTGATTCCCAAGGAATCTAAAAAGGAAGCCATTATTGACCCTTATATTTATGCAGTCCAGGGTAAAGATACCCTCATAACTTCACTGGTTGCTCCAATCGTCCATCAGAATAAATTCTATGGAATTGCCGGGGTTGATATTGCCCTGGATTTTCTGCAACACATTGCAGATGAAGTTGATATTTTTAACCACACCGGAAAACTAACTCTTTTGAGCTACAAAGGGATTATTGCCGGGATTTCCGGAAAACCGGATATGGTGGGAAAACACTTGAGCGCATTTATCAAAGATGAGAAGCGACTTGCACAGACCCTGAATGACATTACAAACGGAAAAGAAGAGATCCTCCTGGAAGGCGGTCGTCTCAGTGTAATGGTTCCCATAACCATCGGGCAGACAGGCACAAACTGGGCTGTTGTTATTGAGGTTCCTGAAAGTGAGATCATGAAAGCGTCCAATGCCCATATGATAAGACAGATTATCATAGGCGTAATCATTATTATTCTGGGACTGGGGGCTATCTGGTGGATCAGCCGTTCAATTGCACTTCCATTACGAAGGACTTCAGACCTGCTGGTGCAAATCGCGTCTGAAGGCGATTTCTCAAAGCGTGTTGAAGTCAAGCAGGTGGATGAAACAGGTCAGATCGGTAACGCCATCAATACATTAATGACCTCTTTGCAATCCATTATATCCAATATGAATCTGGTGATGACCTCTGTTGCTGAGGGTGATCTTACCAAACGTGTAACCGGGGAGCAGAAGGGTGATCTCCAAAAATTAAAGAGTGCCACAAACCGATCGATTGAGATGTTAAGCGACACCATCTCACAGGTTGTGGAAAACAGCGTTCAGGTCAACACCAGTGCCAATGAACTGGCAAGTTCCGCTCAGAGTTTGGCATCCGGAACCTCAGAGCAGGCAGCAAGTCTAGAAGAGGTCTCATCTTCCATGAATGATATTGAGTCTCAAGCCAAAGCAAGTAACGAGAATGCCAACCAGGCTCAGAAAATCTCCAAAGAAACACAGGAGATTGTCCAGCGAGGTAATAACCAGATGGGTACCATGGTTTCATCAATGAAAACCGTTAATGAAACCAGTAGTGATGTCTCGAAGATTATTAAGGCAATTGATGAAATTGCTTTTCAAACCAATCTGTTGGCTCTTAACGCAGCGGTGGAAGCAGCCAGGGCTGGTAAATATGGCAAGGGATTTGCTGTTGTTGCGGAAGAAGTAAGAAATCTTGCTGCCCGTAGCGCCGAAGCTGCGAAAAACACAACAGCGCTGATTGAAAAATCCATGAAGGAAGTGGAAAAAGGGGTTGATAATGCCGGGAAGACTGCGGAGATCCTAAATGAAGTCAACGAAAGTGTTAAGAAAGCCGCCAGTGCTGTTGTTGAAATAGCAGCTTCTTCCAAGGAGCAAACCCTGGGGATAGATGAAATTAATAAAGGATTAACGCAGGTTAATACAGTTGTTCAGCAAAATTCTTCCATCTCGGAAGAGACGGCATCGGCCTCAGAAGAGTTATCCGCTCATGCAACCATGATGCAGCAATTGATGAAACAATTTAAGGTGAGTAAATCAGAGTCATCTCAAAGCCCGCGGTTGAATCTGGACGTGGAAAAGAAAAAGATTCCTGCGGCGGTAAATAACATGCGCCAGCAAAGAGGCAGACCTTCTCCCACAATGATCACCCTTGATGATGATTCATTTGGAAAATATTGATCCACCTCAGGCAGTAAAAATGGGGTCAAATAGCATTTGGCCCCGCTGGCTTTCAATCCTCCTCCCTTTTTTCTCTTCCCGGAGTACAAGGTTGGCTCAACTGAAACATTCTGCCATCCTTTCAAAGTTAAAAAGACAGTGTCAAATTTTTTCAGCAAATAAGAAAAGATGGCTTTGCGACGAATCCACGGAAGGTGCTCAGGTAAAGGGGATCTCCTTTTTATACTTGAAAATGGCCTCTTTAGCTCCTTGGGGCGTATAGCTGTGATTTATTTCCGTATAGGAAAAATTGATTTCAACACCAGCTTTTTCCTGATCGAATCGGGTTTTCACCTTTCTCACAATCAGCTGTTTCAAGTCGATTGTGAGAAAGATTTGGTTATCTGCACCATAGCAATGGATTGCTCCTTTATCGATTAATTTTCCACCTGTGAGAAAGGTCAACAGGTTTGGAGTGCTTTTGTCATATTTTTGAAAAACGGTAATTCCTCTGCAATCGATAGACGGTTTGATTTCCGATTTATCAAGCAGGCTGATTTTGTCAAGTTCACTGGGGGCTTCATAGTCTTGAATCACTTCATCAACATCGATTTCGTTCTCATGTTTTTCCATCTCACTTTCGCCTTGTATTCCGGACAGTCGTAATGTGTAATGATAAGCCATCTGTTTCTCCCGTTTGATCTGGTTGGATTCAATACTTGAGGCAATTTCAGGGGGTTATTGGGAAGTGCCTCAAAAACTTAAAAAAAGTTAACGGACTTTTTTTACATTGAAGACTTGGGTATATTTTTATTGATCATTGTTTGCCTTTAGTTGGGTATGGTTGGAAGAGAAGATACTAGTCGTATGGAAGCATTCAGTGCTTCAAGTTGATAGTGTGGTTTGATATGAGCCAGTATTTTAAACTGCCCCGGTCGTTCTGAATCATCAAAAACCTTTACACTGCTTTTTTGAAGCGGATGCTGCGATTTTAGCTCGGTTGAAACGTTAGTCTGGGTTAAAACATATTGGCTGAGCCAGTTGTTAAGATATTTTTCGATTTCACCTTTATTCGTCAATCTTCCGACTTTGTCCCTCATAATCGATTTCAGATAGTGTGCAAAACGCGATGCGGTCAACATATGGGGTAACATGGCGGATAATCTTTCATTGGCATTGCTACTTTTTCTCATATATGTCTTCTGCTGATGTACAGTTTGAGCACTGAAAAAAGCGGAATAGGAGGTCATTTTGCAATGGCAGAGACAAACCAGACCCTGGTGAGACAACTGTTTTTCCACGGAACTCAAAATGTAAACGCTGGTTGACATCTTAGTTAAAGGGACCGCGTCAAAAAAAGGAATTGGAAGTCCGTTAACTTTCCCTGCCCCCGATCCATCGACTCCTAAAAATCTGGCCATCCATCCGTATTCTTCGAAAGCATTGCAGATTCTCTGCCCCAACGCATAAGCAGCGTTACCCCAAAGGTAGTTTTCAGCATCCGATTTTTCCACCATTTCTTCATATTGAATCGTACCGGAATCCAGTTTTGTCTTTGATTTGCCATAAGGAAGTCTCAATAGTATTTGTGGCAACACCAGCACAACATAACGTGAATCTTCCGATTTTCTAAACGATTGCCACTTGGTCATTTCCCGGTTTTCAAAGATTCTGGCCAGATTTTCGGGAGCGCTCAGTTCTGAAAAACTTCCCATGTCAAGTAAACCGGGGTGCACACCCGAAATAAACGGTGAATGGGCAGCAGAAGCAACTTTGGATATCAACTGCAAAAGGTGAATATCCTTTGGTTTTCGGGAGAATTGGTAATCCCCGATTAGAAATGAGAAAGGATTACCTCCAAAAGTACCATATTCACTTTCGTAAATGTGCCTGAACAGAATACTTCGATCAAATTGTACCGATCTTTCAAAGTCCTTTAACAGATCCTGTTTGGAGATATTAAGAATCCTGATTTTGATGCGTTCAGACGACTTGGAGCTGTTGATCAGAAAAAGAAGTCCACGCCATTTTGATTCAAGTTTCTGAAAATCCGGATGGTGTAAGATCTCGTCAAGTTGTTTTGATAATCGCAACTGAATTGAAGCCATCCGGTTTCTGATCATCAAGCTGATAGTCTCCTTTTTTTGTATCTCCCCGGCTTTCACCTGTTCTGTGAATGATATCACCAATTGCCTTAAAGATCTTGAATGAGAGGAGTAGTTTTTTTTCTGATCGATGGCAAGGACTTGCTCCCACATAGTTGAAAGTATGGAGTTTGAATCAACCTCTCTGATTTGGATTAAGGGCTGTTTACTTGATGCTGATTGCTGCGATTTCATAATTTAGGAATCCAAAAACCATTTTTCTTTCTTGGCTGTTCCGGCGGATCTTCCGATATCAGCTTATAATCCAGAATGTAAAGGACAGGCAACGGTGCATTTTCTCTTGTTTCTCACGTCTGTTTAATGTCGATGTGTGATTTGATACGTTTTATAATTAAATTATCTAATTATTGTTCATCGCAAATATACTATTAGACATATTCTCTATTTTATCCTATAAAATATTTACTATTATATATATTTAATCCTATTTAGCAATGTAAAAAGTTATCTTTTCAATAGACTTAAAGTATATAAGAATTACATATAATTTATTATTCTATTGGTTCTTATATGATAGAAAATTGATATTATATCAAAAAATGTTAATTCATGTAAATTTTCAATTTCAATTCAATCTGTGGAAAAATTCAAAGATGTAAAATGTCGTAAGTTGATAAACAACGGGCTTTTATCAAGTGTTAGAACATGTTTTTCGGTTATTGATCGTCAACGCTTCTCATGTTCGTCTGAAATTGGGATGGTCGAATCAGGAATTATAAAAATACAAAAATTATAGATAATTACAGTACATAAAGAGAATTGAATTGGTATCGAGAACTTTTCAGATGATATTCTGACAAACCGGTGGTTAATCAAAATCCAATCAAGGAAAAAGAATAATTAAAAGACATCATTATGCTCGTAGTTCTCATGTATACCTGGCTTAAGAAATGAAGTAACCCGGGTTGTATTCGGATATCAGTGACCGTTTTTTGAATTTTTTTGGCTAAAATGTTCAATTCAGGAAAAAATCAGAAAATGCATTCAGTATTCATCTAATACATTATAGTTATTTGCTATTAGCTTCCTTTTACTGTATTTATCGTAAAAAGTAGCTAATAAAATTGAATCAAAATTGTATTTTATGGTGAAATACTAGAAATATGACACATGTTATGTATTGAATTAAGTTGAAACATGCGTCAACAAAGAGATATGGTAAATTTTATAATAATATCAATTGACATGTTATGAGTAATAGGTGATATTTTTCGAAACTTGCTTTTAGATTTTAAAAAGTCACAAATATATATATAATATGTACTTTGTAAAAAATATATTAAAGGCATTTTATGATTAATAATTACGTCAACTATATTTAATAAAATCCCGGGTGGGTTTTAATTGCCGTTCATGAGCCACATGGGTTAGGAGAGTTTACGAACACACCTCCTGGTATATTATCTCTGCGGCCACTGGAGACTCTTGGGAGATTAGGGGATGGCAGCTATATCAGAGAATCCATTCTATAAGTTGCAGACCAGAGTTGTTTTGTTTAACCAGAAATCACACGGAAATATAACGTTTATAATCATAAAGTATACGCAACCGGTGATAATTTAAGTTTAATAAACAGCTTTCAATCTTTTTGTTGTTTGCCATGGAGTTAGAATCAACCACCTCATTTTTAAACATCGATGATCTTGTGAAGCCGATCTCTGATGGGAATCCGGTTGGTGAGCATCTGAGATATAAAGGTGAATATGATCAGATAGAGGAGTTCAGAAAAGAGGATGATCCAAACCTGCCACAGGGAGTATGGGAAACCGACCTAAAAACAGCCAGTTGGAACGGTGTCTTCGATTTAACCGTTGATGCAATTGCAAACAGGTCGAAGGATTTACAGTTGGCTGCCTGGCTATTGGAGTCATTGATTTATATAGGGGGATTTTCCGGTGTTGTTGAGGGTATAACTTTGATTTATAAACTTTGTACTACTTACTGGGAAAACCTCCATCCTGTAATTGAGGAGGATGATATTGAATTTAGGATTTCTCCCTTTTTATGGATCAATACTGTTCTTGCAGAAAAACTCAAGACTATCCCTATTACCAAACCTGATGACGAGGACTGTCATAGTTTTACCTTTCTGGAATGGGAAAAAACGGTTCATCTTGAAACCCTGGCCAAACAGTCTGCTAGTGCGAGAAAAAAGCTGGATGACGAAAGAATTTATACCAAAGCGGTATTTAAGAAAAGTGCTTCATTGACTCCCCTGGAATTTTTTGTGCAACTATCTTCAACGACTGATAAAGCCTTGAAGATTGCGGGCGAACTGAGTTCTTTTTTGGATGAAAAATGCGGTGATACCTCACCCAGTTTGGAACGCTTCAAAAAGGCCCTGGCGGAGATCAAAACACAGATAAACTTACTGATAGGCAAACAAACAAATCAGTCGCATATGGATAATGATCGGCAAAGTCCGGGGAGTAATAGAACTGTCCGTTCTGTGTCTAAAACACTTCAATTTGATTCAGGGCATCAAATCAAGAGCAGGGAGGAAGCGTTTTTTCTGCTTGCTGAAATCGCTGAATACCTAACCGATATAGATCCTCATAGCCCGGTGCCCTATTTGGTTAAAAGAGCTGTAAGTTGGGGGTCGATGAGTTTAAGCGAGCTTTTGACAGAGTTGTTAAAAGACGGACAGAACTTGCAACAGGTGTATTCTCTGCTTGGTATTCAGGAATAGTCAAATACTTAAAATATGTTTAAGGAGGCATTATGTCGAACAGCACACAACATAAACTTTCCAAAGTCCGCCCACCACGGGTGCAAATTACCTATGATGTTGAAATAGGTGATGATGTCCAAATGAAAGAATTACCGTTGGTTGTCGGTGTCATGAGCGATCTAGGCGGACAGTCTGAAAAACAACAGCCCAAGCTTAAGGATCGCAAGTTTATCGACATTGATTCGGATAATTTTGACAGTGTCATAAAATCCATAGAACCCAGAATAACACTGTCCGTTGACAACAAACTGACGAATAACGATACAAAACTCAACATGGAGCTAAAGTTCAGCAAGATTGATGATTTTAAACCTCTCAATGTTGTTAAACAGGTACCCGCTTTAAACAAACTTTTTGAAGCAAGAAGCCATCTGGTTGATCTTTTGGGTAAGCTGGATGGAAATGATAAGTTGGATGAGATGTTGTCAGAAATTGTTAACAATACTCCGGAACTTGAAGAGATCAAAGCAGCTACTGCCGCAAAAGCACCAGAAGAAACCGTAACTCTTTCTGATGATGAAGATGTGGCAGATGATGAAGGGAAAGAAAGCACACCTGATGATAAACCTAAAAAGAAAAAATAATTACCAGACCAGTTTTAATTTTTAAACCTTTATCTAAAGGAAAGTAATGGCCACTTCAAATAAAGAAGTTAAACCTGCTGCGGCGGGAAAACAGTCTTTGGGATCAGGAGAATTGGGTTTGATCGACAAGATTGTACAAGAGGGGAAAATGGCAAAGGACGAACTGCAGCAAACCTATGCCAAAGATCTGCTGGGTGAATTTGCCCGTCAGGTATTGGATGAAGGGATGGTGGTTGATCGAGGGTTGAATGCAACCATCAGGGAACGGATCAGACAGATAGATAATCTGATCGGCGCCCAGCTGAATGAGATTCTCCATGCCGAACTGTTTCAAAAAATAGAAGCAACCTGGAAAGGCCTGGAATACATGGTTAAAAATACTGAAACAGGTTCTACCTTAAAATTGAGAGTCTTAAATATCTCAAAGAATGAGCTGATAAATGACCTGGAAAAGGCCATGGAGTTTGATCAGAGTGCCCTGTTCAAGAAAATATATGAGTCGGAATACGGGACCTTCGGAGGAACACCGTACAGTGTGTTAATCGGAGATTACTCATTTGGTCGTCATCCAAGGGACATGTCACTATTAGAGAGAATATCACACGTGGCTGCGGCAGCCCACTCTCCATTTATTGCTGCTGCGGATTCAAAACTGTTTGATATGGATTCCTTCACGGAATTAAACAATCCCCACGATCTCTCAAAGATTTTTGAGAGTGCCGAACTGGCAAAATGGCGAACATTCAGGGAATCAGAAGACTCCCGTTTTGTTTCGCTGGTGCTTCCTCATATTCTGTTAAGACAACCTTATGGCCCGGACTCGGAACCGGTTGAGCATCTTAACTTTGTGGAAGATGTGAACGGCAGCGATCATAGCAAGTATTTATGGGGTAATGCAGCGTATGCTCTTGGAGCCCGAATTACGTCGGCCTTTTCAAAATACAAGTGGTGTGCTGCTATCAGGGGAGTTGAAGGTGGAGGATTGGTTGAGAACCTGCCGACACATAATTTTTTGACTGAAAATGGTGATATAGAACTGAAATGTCCAACCGAAACCCCTATTACTGATCGTAGGGAAAAAGAACTGAATGATCTGGGTTTTATCAGTCTGGTCCATTGTAAAAACACGGATCAGGCTGCTTTTTTTGGCGGACAGACCACCAATAAGCCTAAAATCTACAATCTGGATGAGGCAAACGAGAATGCACAGATATCTTCGATGTTACCCTATATTCTGGCATCCTCCAGGTTTGCTCACTATCTCAAAGTAATCATGCGAGACAAGGTCGGTTCCTTCGCAACTAAAGAACAGATCTCGGATTATCTCAACAACTGGCTGGCGAACTATATTTTGTTAGCCGATGATGCGGGGCCGGAACTAAAAGCGGAATACCCCTTAAGAGAAGGAAGAGTAGATGTGAGTGAGGTTGAGGGCAAAATTGGTGTTTTTAAAGCAATTGTTTTTTTAAGACCTCATTTTCAATTGGAGGAATTAACCACATCCATCAGACTCGTGGCAGAACTGCCCGCTCCTACGGGGTAATTAAATACATAGGGCAATATTATTATTTTACATACCAATTTTGTAAGCAGTACTGAATTGCCTGCCAATCCCTTTGGAAACGATTGATAGTAATTTAATTCGATTGTTTTGGGAGAATAGTGCAGGGGAGTCATTATTGCTGATCGAATACCTTTAATATTTTTCAAGGAGAAAAAATGGCAAACGAAACGCCGATGACAGTTTCCAAAGCCGACATTGAGAACAAAGCCGTAAGGACATTTGTTAAAATCGACGGTATGGAAGGGCCAAGTACCTATGCAGGTGAAGAGGGTTCGGTGGAATTGTTGGGTTGGAGTCACTCCTTTAACCAACCGACACAGTTGGCTCGATCTGCAGGTAATACAGCATCTGCCGGAAAAGCAAAGCACGGAAAGATTACGGTGTTAAAACAGATAGATTCTACAACTACTGAATTGTTGAAGAAATGCTGGAAAGGCGCTCAAATCAATAAAATGACCATCAGCTCATACAATTCGGATGTTAAGTATATGTATGTCGAACTGGACAAGGTGGTGATTGCTGATCATAAGCTCAGTGATAGTCCGAACCAAGTGATTCCTTTGGAAGAGCTGGCATTGGACTACGGGATGGTCAAATATTCTTATACACCTGTGGATGATACGGGGCAGGGTACAGGAGAATTACCCGTCGCCATGAATCTGGAGACGGGTAATATCAGTTAGAGATTCGATTTAACTTAATGGGGTTTAGAGCTGCAAGTTTATTTGCGTTAATTCGTAATGTCGAAAAAGACAGTGCTTTGTATAGATTAAGGAGCTGTTTATTAGTCGTGGCTCTAAACTTTCTGTTTTTATCATAGATCCCGGAAAGTTAGGTCAGCTGTTTTGTCAACAGCATGCATAAATAAATGTAAAATTTTGTTTTTATTAAAAAATACTTACAGCCTGAATGTGTAGTTCTCACAGCTCAGATCCGGGGTGTATTACTCTGTTGTTTTCAACCTGCTAAAAATGAATACCGAATTAGAAGCATTAATAAAAAAGTTGAATCCGGTGTGTCACCAGGCGGTTCAGAAAGCAGCCGAGATTTGTGTCTCCAATACCAACTTTAATGTTGAACTGGAGCATTTTATCTTAAAGTTATTGGAGAACAAGGAAACGGATGTTCGGGTCATTTTAAATCATTACAACATCGATCCGGAAAAACCAATGCGACAATGTTCGCAAACCATTGATCACTTAAAAAGAGGAAATGCCAGGACTCCTGCCATGTCACCCCAGATTGTCATTTTGCTGGAGGAGGCTTGGATGATTGCTTCAATGAATTTCGGCGAGAATACCATTCGCTCCGGTGCTGTTATAATGGGTCTATTATCCAATCAAACATTGAGGGGAGTGGTATTGGAATCCATTCCCTCACTGCTCCAGATTCCGTTTAAAAACCTGGGGGATAATCTTAGGCAAATCCTGGACCAGTCTCAAGAAAGTGGAGTTGTGACGTCTCATAACCATTTCCAGATGGACGATGGCAAAGGTTTTCAAACTAATACAGAAAACGGCAATACGAGGGTTTTAGACCGGTTTACTGTTAATTTGAGTAAAAAGGCGAAGGCAGGGGAGATAGATCCGGTGGAAGGCAGAGATAGGGAAATCCGGCAGATCATTGATATTCTCATGAGAAGGCGCCAAAACAACCCCATTTTAACAGGAGATGCGGGAGTAGGGAAAACGGCAATAGTGGAGGGATTTGCTTTGAGAATACTGAGTGGAGACGTTCCCCAAACACTCAGAGATGTTTCCATCCATGTTTTGGATCTGGGGTTAATGCAGGCAGGTGCCGGGGTTAAGGGAGAATTTGAACAGAGGCTGAAGGATGTTATCAATGAGGTAAAATCTTCTCCCTCACCGATCATCCTTTTTGTAGACGAAGCCCATACATTAATTGGAGCTGGCGGGCAGGCAGGTCAGAATGATGCGGCTAATCTTTTAAAACCCGCCTTAGCCAGGGGCGAACTTCGTACTATTGCAGCGACAACCTGGAGTGAGTATAAAAAGTATTTCGAGAAGGACCATGCCCTGGTTCGTCGATTTCAGGTGATCAAAGTGGAGGAGCCTGAACCTGGTCAGGCGATTGAGATGCTGCGAAGTGTGGCCAGGTCTCTGGAAAACTATCATAAGGTTCGAATTATTGATGAGGCGGTGGTTGATGCAGTTAAACTATCTCATCGCTATATCTCCGGAAGGCGACTTCCGGACAAAGCCGTCAGTCTTCTGGATACAGCTTGCGCCAGAGTTGCAGTGGGGCAGGACTCAACCCCGGCAGTAATTGAAGATGTTATACGAAGACTAAAGATATTGGAACGGGAAATAGCAATCATGAAAGGTGAAAATGCCGTTACTGGAGAAAATGGTATTAAATTTCAAACCCTGTTTGAAGAAAAAGAACGGAATCAAAAGAAATTACAATTACTGGAAGTCCGTTGGGAGGAGGAGAAAAAGCTACTGAATAAGATTAAGGAGATGAATGCGGAATTGGTGGAAAAAAGAGGATGTGATGTGGAGAATACTGAGATTAATCTATCTCTTAAACATGCAAGAGAAGCACTAAAGTTGGTACAGGATAATGCTCCAATGGCTCATATTGAGGTCGATTCTGATATTGTAGCTTCCATAGTTTCCGGCTGGACCGGAATTCCAGTTGGAAAAATGATGACTGATGAGATTAAATCGATTCTGAATTTGAAGGAGATGATGGAGAAACGGTTAATCGGGCAGAGTCATGCTTTGGCTGCAATCAGTCGTCGCATTAGAACCTCAAGGGCGCGTTTAGACGATCCTGGAAAACCGATTGGAGTGTTTCTGTTGGTTGGGCCCAGTGGTGTAGGCAAAACAGAAACAGCATTGACTCTCTCAGAGCTGCTTTATGGAGGTGAGGAAAACGTCATTACAGTCAATATGTCGGAATATCAGGAAGCCCACACAGTTTCTTCACTGAAAGGAGCTCCTCCAGGATATGTTGGATTCGGAACAGGTGGTATTTTAACTGAGGCAGTTAGACGTCAACCTTTCAGTGTCGTTTTACTCGATGAAGTGGAAAAAGCACACCCGGATGTGATGGAGCTTTTTTATCAGGTGTTTGACAAAGGAACTATTGAAGATGGGGAGGGCACGCGCATCGATTTTAAAAATACAGTGATTCTCTTAACGTCCAATATCGGGTCTGATGTAATCGCTGAACTTTGTTTAAACCGGGCAGATCCTCCCGATCCCGATATTCTGGTCGAACAGGTACGACCTCAATTGCTTCAGCATTTTAAGCCCGCACTGTTGGGACGATTGGTAGTTATTCCCTATTATCATCTCGGTAAAGAACAGATCGAACAGATTGTAACATTGAAGCTGGAAAAAATAAAAAAAAGGTTTTGGGAATACAATAGTGCACTGCTTGAATTTAATCCGATTTTAATCGATACGGTAGCCTCACGTTGCACGGAAGTTGATAGCGGAGCCAGGAATATAGATAATATCCTGACTAACCATCTTTTACCGGAGCTATCAACCAAAATTCTAACAAGAATGGCCGAAGGACTCGCTTTTGAAAAAGTAAAGGTATCCCTGGATGAGCAAGGATCTTTTTCTTATGAAGTGCAGTAAAGAGATCACCTATTGCAATAACCGCCATTTAAACCGGAGTCTATATTTGAGGTATAATTTATCTTATGACAGCGGAATATAGTTTTGAAAAAAAGTCGATTGTCATTCTGTTAAGTAGTACATTTATTCTTTTTATGTTGATTTTTTTCCTTGGCTTATTAACCGGCCTTAATATCGAAAGATCTAATCCGGAAGCCCAAAAACAAATTGAAACAGTTGGCTCTTCATCCAATAAGAATGAGAGTGTTCAAGCAGGCACAGCAGTCAAGGTTGACACCAAAAATCCGGAACTGGTGACAGAAACCAAGCCGAAGGCAGCATCTCCCGAATTCAAAGAGGTAGCACCCACGGCAGAATTACCCAATATCAGTCAACCCAAAACGGATTAGGCAACCGGACATAACGTTCCCTTAATTCAGCAACAAAAAATAAAACCATGAAAACAGCATTTAAAAGAATCTTAACCGGGGTAAAAAAACAAGGGACAATAGGCTTATTAATTCTTGTAACAGTCGGGTTAGTGGGTTGTGCGGAGAGTGCATTTTTAAAGGCCAAGCAAAGGAACACATTCCAGGCTTATTCCGAATTTCTTGATAAATACAGCGATAGTGAGTTTACAGAGGAAGCTTTAACACTTAGGAATAAAAAAGCTTTTGATACTGTAAAACAGCAGGATTCTCTTGAGGCTTATAAACAGTTTCTTGCCGATTATGGTGACAGCGAGTTTGCAGATGAAGCAACCTATCGGAAAACCAGGAGAACGTTTATTCTTACCAATACCATTGGCGCCTATGATCGATATCTGGAGGAATATCCGACCGGGAAATTTATTCACAAAGTAAAGGAGTTAAAAGAGCAAGCCTGGTTCCAACAGGTCAAGAAGGAAAACACCATTGAAGCTTGTAACGAGTTTTTGGATGACGGCAATAATGAGATTTATATTGATGGTGTCAAAAGGATCAGGGAACAGGTCTTTTTTGAACAGATTAAACGTCAAAATACTATCCAGGGATATAATGATTACCTTATCGAATATCCAGAAGGGAAGTATACAGTGAGGGTTAATCAGTTAAAAGAAAAAGCCTGGTTCGAACATGCCAGACGTCAGAATTCGGTAGAGGCTTTTGATGACTATCTAAATCAGTTCCCACAGGGTAAATTTGAGCCGCTTGTACAAAAGCTCCGTGAGAGGGCTATGTTCAATACAGCCAAAAACGAAAATACCCTCGATGAGTATAATAATTATCTGAAAGAATATCCGAAAGGAAGTTATTTAACCCAGATAATGGCTTCCAAAGAAAAACTTCAATATGAAAAAGCGGAAAAGTTGAACACGGTGCAAGCCTATGATGAGTATCTCAGCAATTTTCCCCAGGGCCATTATCTCAAAGAGGCCAATATGCAACGGGAGTCTCTGGTATACAATCAAGCTCAAAAGGCTAATGTCGTTGATTTTTATGATGACTATCTAAAACAATACCCTGCTGGATCTTATGCCGTTGAAGTAAAAGCGCTGAAAGAAAAACGGATGTTTGAAAAAGCCAGGATCTCAAACCGGGTCGAAGATTATGACAGTTATATTAAAGTATTTCCTTTTGGTGAATATCTTCCCCAAGTCAAAAAACTGCGGGAAAAAGCCTGGTTTGATACCATAGTCGCTACCAATACAACAAAAGACTACAAGGGTTATCTTGATGAATTTCCCAATGGGAAATACAGGGAAAGTGTTCAATCTCTGTTAGATTCTCTTGAAGATAAAAGTAAACAATTAACTGCTAAAGATTGGGTCGAGAATGGGTTAGCTTTAAAAAGAGGTGGGGAGGCTTCTCATGAGGAACTGTTATCATGCTTTAATAAAGCGATACAAATAGATCCACAATATAGCAGGGCATTTGGAAATCGGGGCCTGATATACTTCGAACTCAAGCAATATGACAAAGCGTTACGTGATTTCAACCAGTCAATTCGCTTGGATACAGCAAATCCAAAAGGTTATGTCTATCGAGGTGATGTTTATATGAAAATTGGCAAGAAAGACCAAATGTGCATTGATTATAAAAAAGCTTGCGAATTGGATGTGTGTTCTGCATTGCAGATAGTGCAGGCTGATAATCTTTGTTTATAGGAAGACCCTTTTTGACCAGGGATAAAAGGGATCTTTAGGCCAAACACTATCTAAAAATCTCAATATGACTGATTCTGACAGGCAAGATAGATTACTTTTGGAGTTTTTTAGGGAATTCCACATAACCCTGGAAAGGCTTAAGGAATGCGCTCAATCAGGGAATTATGTCTATTCCAATGAGCAGATTAAGCAGAGAGCTGAGCAAATTGAGGAAAAGATTACGGTTTCCTCGAACACGTTGTATCGGGAACTGGTAACCCTGTTTGAAAATCAGCAATTGACGGCAAACAGGTTAGGGAATGAGATGGGAAATAAGCTTTATTCCGAAGCCCTATTTGTTATGACAGCCATTGCAGACGAAGTGTTTTTGACCATGAATTGGGCAGGTCAGGAGGCATGGAGCAAGTTTCTGTTAGAAACAAAATTCTTCGGCTCTAATGCCGGCGGAGATATCTTTTTTAATAAACTGGATTCTCTCTTGAAAGAGAGAGATTTGGTTTATGCAGAGCTTGCCACCATGTTCCTCCTGGCTTTATCACTTGGATTCCGGGGAAAATATCTTGGCGTAAACGATGACGGAGTTATTGATAATTACAAAGAACAGATTTACTCCTTTATTTACAAAAACCCGCCTGATTTAAATCCTGAAGATAAGAGACTATTCCCTCAAGCATACCTGAATACCTTAATACAAGAATCAAAGATGATGATACCCGGGTTAAAAAAGTGGTATGGATTCGTATTCCTGTTATTGATATCACTTATAGGTGTTTCCCACATTATTTGGATTCAAATGACAAATGATATCAGCAAAATTGTATCCCAGATATTGGGAGGATGATTTAATGTTAAATACCGTAATCAGGTAAAAAATAAAACATGTCTTCGAACCTCATATTTTGGTTAATTATTTCAACTTTGACGGTCATTCTAATTCTTCTGGGACTCGTTTTTTTCCTCTTAAGAAGAGCAAATAAGAAAGCAGTAGCTTCACTTTCAGCAGAAGAGAAATTAATAAGAGATAGGCGTTTTGATTCCTTTTTAAAAATTCGCAGCTCTTTTAAGGAAGCCTCTAATTTCTTAAAACAAAGGATACCAGGCCGAAATTACCGATATCAGCTTCCCTGGTTTCTAATGATTGGTGCAACGGGTTCAGGGAAATCAACTCTTTTAAAGAATGTCGGTTTGGGAACTCCAATCGGACGTTTAAAAAATAATCGTTTGGAAGAGGAACAAGGCGTTCAGTGGTGGTTTTTTGACAAAGGAATTGTTATTGAACCGAAAGGTGAATTCGTTTTAAAACAGGACGGTAAGAGCTCCAATGAGACAGGCTGGAATAATATTATAAAATTTATTAAACGGTTTCGCCCTAATCGTCCGATTGATAGTGTCGTGTTAACCATTCCCTGTGAGGATCTGACCTGGGATGAAGACAATGAAGCTGATGGTAGGGAAAAAGTGAATCAGAAAACAACAATCATCTATAACAAACTATGCAATTTACAAAAAGAGTTGGGGATTCACTTTCCCATCTATGTTCTCATTACCAGATGTGACAGTATCCCCGGGTTCGGTGCTTATTGTCATGAACTTCCCGTAAACCTTCATCGAAATATTGTTGGATGGAGCAATCCCAATTCACTGGAAACCGCTTTTAACGTGGACAGTGTGGATACTGCCTTCAAAAAAATTCATGAGGGCTTGTTTCAGACCCAGATGGAGATTTTTGCAGTAAAGCCCAGCATAAAAGATGGCAGTAACCTCTTTTTACTTCCTGAAAAATTCAAAACTTTGTTGGAACCTACCAAGATTGTTTTGAATAATATCTTTAAGGAATCATCCTTTCATCGGCCATTTTTCTTTCGGGGGATCTATTTAACCGGTAGTGATGAAGCAGAGAAAAGTGGTGAAATCAAACCTCTTTTTCTCAGAGATCTGTTTGATAAGAAAATATTTCTCGAAGATGGGCTGGCAAAAATTGTCGATCAGACCATGCTATCCAAACATAGAAATCTTCGTTTGGTGCAGATTGCATTTGTGGTGACTCTTTTGTTGGGTGGAGGTGGATTAATAAATTCATACTTCAATCTGAGGAATGAAAAGCAGGTAATGCTGCCTGTACTTAACCTCATCAGCACAAGTCTGGTTGATCTTGAATACAAAAAAACCATTGATCGTTCCCTGTTTGAAAAAAAAGGGTTGAGTCTGTTGAATGGCATGTCCGAAATAGATCCCTCCGCCCTGACTTCCTTTTTTATGCCATCTTCCTGGACCTCAACACTCCAGTCCCAATTGGTCTCCTGCATGACCATAGCATATAAAAAAATCATCATGCGAATGATGTATATCGAGCTGAACAATAAAGTCAGGGCAATGGGATTTAATGAGAGAAAATTCAAGGATGATGAAGAGGTCGATGGCGATAACAGGTTTCGATTGGAAAAGACAGCAGAGTTTAAAAAACTACTATCTTTTATAAAAGCTTTGGAAGAACTTGAGAAAAATATTGCAATTTATAACAACCAACTGGTTACCGGTTCGGCAAACTCAAGGGAATTTTTACAGGTGGTTGCCTACCTGTATGGGATAGACCTGAAAGGGAATTTCTCCGAAGAAGCTCTCGCAAAACTCCGAGGAAACCCGGTGGGAACGGAAATTCTGAGTGCAAATGTCAATGCCAGAATATGGGATTTAACCCGGGAGTTTTTTGATCGCGCCTATAAAAGAAATCCTATCAACCTTAAACTGATTCGTTTGAAAGATAACCTGAGAACCATACACCGTGAAACTGACAGCCAGGATGAGCAAAATATTGTCGTCCGTTTTCAAAATCTTCTGGGTACTCTGAAAATGATCGAGAAAGAGATGGCTGTACCGGAATTTGTTTGGATGATTAGTCCGACTTTTGAACTTGGTAACAAGTTTGATCAAATACTGGAATCGATCCAGAATTCAGGATTTCTAGGTCAGTCCGTGTATGCGGAAATAAAACGCCGGGGAGAATTGGAACATAAGGAGCTGCAATACAGCCTCATGTCGCATGAAACAAGGTTGACCGGTGCAGTGTTGCTGCAGGAAAACGGAAAAGTTCAGCTGAAATTCTCCCCCAAAATGGCTACTTTAAAAAAAGCACTGGAAGACTTTTTTGCCATGAAGTTTGCTGATATCGAAAATGCCAGCTCTCAGATGATCAGGGAACTTCCTGTGAATACACGTGTTGTCTGGAATACACAGCTTTTGGCTCAGGCAGTCAAGCTGTATGAACCCTATAAACTTTTTGTAACCGAAAAACTGAACGACTTTCCCATTGAATTGCAACCTATTTTTGAACAGGTAGCCCGTCAAAGTCTGGAAACCAACATGAAAGATACAATCGGCAGGGCTCAAAAGACTGAATCCATACCAAAGATCGAAAATCCCTCGTTTAAAAAAGAAGCTCTAAGATCGGAGATCCTCAACTTCAAAGAATCTTCCCAGTATATTTCATCACTCTTGGAGATTTTCGACCGACTGGAGCTTCACAGAACCAATCGGGCCATGTTCCGTGTTGTCGCAGTTCAAGGAAATAGAATCTTGCTGGAGATAGATCAAATACTGCTGGAGGATAACTTATATATGGTTAAAGATGGCGGTTTTGCCTGGTGGAATGGTCAAAAATCCCCGGTATTCGCTGCATACAATGTTAATGATGCGGAAGAACTAAAATACTATTTCGACAGGCAACGTGACCGTATTCGTTTTTTGACTAACGATTACGCCATTCCTGTCGTCAGCCTGCTGGGATATAACAATAAAAACAGGGGGTATGTGGATCTTCCACTGGTCAACAAATGGGAAAGGATTATTGCAGCCTTTGCAAGTTTTGAAAAGAAACAGCCCGGAAATTCCATTACAATTCTTGAAGACTTTATTATAAACGGAATCAACGAAATAGCTTCTAAAGGCTGTAAAAAAGAGATCCCAATCATGATCTTCCAGGCAAAGTCGAGCGATTATTTTTTAAGCCAAAGAAACCATTTGAGGAAAAAATTGTATTTGCGATGCCAACATATCCGTCTGGAAAATGAGATTCGTGAGTTTTGAGAAACAGAATATGCTGAGTCAATGGGAGAATTCTTCTGTAAACAAATAGCAGAGACGGTTCTACTTCAAGCATTTGAAACTACCCATCAAGTTTACATTACCGATGAAAATCCTGAAAAAGCATTTGAATCTTAAAACCATCAGATTATCCGTCTGGAAAATATTGATTCCACTTTTTATCTTTGGATTGGCTGCCGTTTTGTTCCTGGCGGTTAAATTGTTCAATGACGATAAATCAACCGCTGTTGGTAACAAACAAAAGGAGACTAATCAGACTGACTTTCAGCCTAAAATAATTGGTAAAAATCAGCAGATGAAAAACTGCATTGAAGAACAATCTGAAAAGATAGAACAGTCTCCACAAAATCCGACTTTCTATGTAAATCGTGGGAAATGTCAGGCAGAGCTTACGCAGTTTCAAAATGCAATAGAGGATTTTGAAACTGCGATAACACTTAATAGGCAACAATCAGAAGCATATATTGAAAGAGCGTTAACTCTTGGTCATCTTAATCGATTTGAGGATGCATTTTTGGATCTTTCACAGGCAGAAACACTGGGAAGTGTTAATAGCAGACTCTTTAGAGTCAAGTGTGAAGTTCTCTATCTTAAAGGTGACCTGCAAAATGCCGTACAGGCTTGTAATACGGCACTAAAGCTGAATGCTGACAGTGCTGAAGGTCTGAATGCGAGGGGATTGGTCAATATTGCGTTGAAGCAGTACAAAGACGCAATAGACGATTTTAAAGCTGCCATTAATAAGGACAATAATGAGGAGAATTATAAAAGCAATCTGGCAGAAGTATATCTGCAACTTCAACAACCAAAGCAGGCAATTGAATGGTTTAAAAAAGCATTGGCAGAGAATAAATACCATCTTCCATCACACCTGGGAATTGGCAAGTCTCATCATGCCATGCAGCAATACCAACTGGCTGTTGAATCCTTTAACCAGTTTATCCTGATCAATGCTGATAAAGCGGATGCATACTACTTCAGGGGGATTTCTTTTCGTGCTCTAAAGCAGTATCAAAAAGCGTTGGCTGATCTGAATACGGTGTTATTGCTGCAACCCAACGATCCGAAAGCACTCATCGATCGGGGAATTGTCTATTATCAGTTAAAGCAATATCAACTGGCTTTGAGCGATTTTGACAACGCTCTGGAACTAAAACCCGGTTACGGCTTGGCGTATTATTATCGGGCAAACGCCAGGCGTTCTCTAAATCAATTCGCTGAAGCCATTGAAGACTATAACTCAGCTCTTAGCCATGATTTAAACGAGGCCAGGGTTTTTAATGATCGTGGTATCGCAAAAAGACTGCTGAAAGACTATTCAGGAGCAGAAGAGGATCACACTCAAGCCATACTAATGCTTCCATCCGATCCGGCTGGTTATAACAATAGGGGAATCATCAGCTATCTTGATGGTTTGTATAGAAAGGCTGTGTCTGATTATAATCAGGCAATAATGCTGGCACCTGAAAACCCGGAGCATTACAATAATCGTGGTTTGTCCTTTCTTAACCTGGGCGAATACCAGAGTGCGTTAGAGGATTTTAAGCAGGTTCGCAATCTTGATCCTGAATATGCGTTTGTTGATTATAACCTGGGATTGGTTTTTCTGAACCTGGAGGATTACCAAAATGCCATTTCACACTTAAAACAATCCATTGAAAAAAAACCATTTACTTATGCCTATTACAATCTGGGACGATCATACCAGGCTATAGAGAAGTACAGTGAGGCGTTGAGGGAATATGACAATGTTCTTTCTCTGGATCCGAATGACGCCGAAACCTATTATTACCGGGGACATGTCAAATACCAGATGGGAGATTATAAATCAGCAATCAAGGATTATGACACCGGCATTATACTAAATCCTTCTTATGTGCGACAACAAGGTGTTTTGGCATACTTTTACAGGGCCGGTTCACATCTGGCTCTTAAAAACTATGAAAAAGCATTGGAAGATTATAATAAATCAGTAGATCTATACCCTAACCGCGCGATTACTTATCTTAAACGCGGTCTTACTCATGCTTTTCTGAAAAATCGTGAACTTGCCATTGAAAATTACAGCACCGCCATCAAATTAGATCCTAAAATGGCGGCTGCATACTATAATAAGGGGATTTCTCTTTATCAGGGACAACGTTATAACGAAGCTGTTTTGGAATACAATAAGGCACTGGAAATTACAGCCGATGATTTTAATATTTACAATAACAGGGCCGCTGCATACAGGGACATGGGAAAATATTCGGAAGCAGAATCAGATTATCAACAGGTGATTCGCTTAAATCCCAAGTTCGGTGGTGCCTTTGCAGGGCGAGCTTTCCTGAATCAAAAACAAAATCTACCGGAAAAAGCCCTTGAAAATTATGGCAAAGCCATCACCCTGGAACCAGATAATAGCCAGCTATATCTGGCGCGGGGAAATTTTTATCTCGTGCAAAAACGATATCAGGAAGCTCTTGCCGATTATAATAAGGCGATAGCGCTGAATATCTTTGATCCCCTTGGATTTATTCAGCGCGGGTTTTTGAAGATTCAAATGAACCAGGGCAATGAAGCCCTGGAAGATTTTAATCAGGCAGTCAAACTGGATCAGAAAAACATCAAAGCGCATTACAACAGAGCGTCAGCGTACCTTTTACTAAAAAAGGAAAAGGAAGCCATTGAAGATTACAGCAGAGCGATAGAACTTAATAACACCTTTCTGCAAGCCTATTTTAAAAGAGGGTTAACCTACTTAGGCACAGGTGAGTTTGAAAAAGCGGTTCTTGATTTTTCCAAAGTGACCCAACTAGAGCCACAGTTTTTGTCAGCATATTTCAATCGTGGTTTAGCTCTATTCAAGCAGAAGAATTATATTGAAGCAATTGCAGATTTTGAAAGAACTTTAAAAATCGATCAAAGCTATGTTCGTGCTTATTTGCACCGCGGAATGTCCTTGGCTGCCTCATCACAACATAAAAGAGCAATAATGGATTTTGATACAGCCATATCTCTGGAACCAGGATATACGTTGGCATATTATCATCGTGGTCTGTCATACTTTGCTCGCGGTGAGTATAGAGAAGCAATAGAAGAATTTAAAAAAGCCAATCGTTTAAATGCAAATTTTGATGATTCCTATTTTGAATGTGGTAGGACTTACACGGCCTTGCTTGAGTATAAAAACGCCATAGAACTCTATAATCAGGCAATCCAGGTTAATCCGCATCACCTTCTGGCTTTATTTCACCGTGGTAAATCCTTTCAGCAGCAAGAACGGTATAAAGAAGCAATGCTTGACTTTAATGAAGTAGTAAAACTGGACGAAAAATATATATTGGCCTATTTCCATCGTGGAATTGTTCAAACCGAGTTGAAAAGATATGCGAATGCCATTGAAGAATACAATACGGCAATTCAATTGAATCCCAACTTTAGTGACGCCTATTATAATCGTGGTGCTGTTCACAGCATTCAGAAGCTTAATCAAAAAGCGATTCAAGATTTTAACAAAGCCCTGGAGCTTAATCCGTCATACGCAAAAAAGCCGGGAGTCTACGCTTTTTATCACCGCGGAATAGCGTACCTGGGCATTAAGCAGTATCAAAAATCTGTAGAGGACTTTGATATGGCCCTGTCCATTGATCCCAATCATCCGGATACATTTTTCAACCGGGGAAATGCTTTTTTTTATTTGAACAATTATCGAAAAGCCATAGACGACTATGATAGAGCTATACACCTCGACACCGACTTTACTGAGGCGTACAAAAAAAGAAGCCAGGCATACAAACTATTGACTGAAACTTCTGAATTCACTTTGAAAAAATAGCCTCCACGAACCTTCGAGGTGAAAGTCGTTATTTAAAATCATGCGGATCTTATAGCCCTAACCTTTTTATGTCATTTTTAAGAGGATCACTCTTTGATCGTTTGATTGACCCGGAACCGTATGTAACGGATATATCCCGATCAATCAAAACACTGACACATGAAGAAGTGAAGCAGTCAATCCAACGAGAACTAACCTGGTTGTTAAACACGACCTGCTCCTTTTCCCAAGAGCAGATGGAGAAGGAGGAGAGATCTACATTAAATTACGGAATCCATGATTTTTCCAATTTTTTCCCCGACAGTAGTGACAACCGGACTCGACTCAGTAGTATGATAAAATCTATTGTCGAGTCATTTGAACCCAGATTGGCTGATGTTGAGGTGGAAATAAAAAAAATGACCAGCAGGAATGATCAGTTTTCCTTATCCCTAATCATAGAAGCAGGATTAATTATTGATCGGATTACCGAGCCGGTAACATTCATCATGGCAATTGATTAGCTGTTGATCACGGATAAGTTTATAAAAAAACAAAAAAACTATTGATAAAATGAACCTGGATTTTTTTAAAAGAGAGAAGAGTTACTTAAGAAAAATTGCTCACGAGTTTTCGTTAAAATTTCCAAAAGTTGCCGGGCATTTAAATCTGGGAGCCCAGGATTCGGGTGACCCCCAGGTGGAGCGATTGATTGAGTCTTTTGCTTTTTTAACGGGGAATATTCAACAGATTATTGAGAGCGAGTTTCCGGAAATATCCACTGCTCTGCTGAGCATTTTATACCCCAATCTGGTCAAACCGATTCCATCCATGACAATAGTGAGATTTGACCTGGTTTCAGGTGACAACCCCTTGGGAGTCGATGCTTTGTTGCCGAGAGGCAGTAAGATGTTTGCCGAAACCACTTCAGGGCGAACCAGTCATTTTCAAACTGGATATGATGTCAATCTGCTCCCGGTTTCAGTGGATTATGCTGGACTGGAATCAGTGGATCGCTTCCCTTTTCTGGACAAAGTGGCAAATGTAGGAAGTGTCATACGCATTAAGCTACAGGCAATTCGCGCATTTCAGTCCACCGGTTTTTACCTGTCAAATATAAGGTTTTATCTGAACGGTGATCCCATGATTATCAGCCAGTTGTATGAAACCCTTTTCTGCAATCTGGTAGATGTCGCCATTATCGCTGAAGGGCAGGAAGATCCGATATTTCTGCCACAGGGATCCATCACCCCGGTAGGGTTTCATGAAGATGAAAGCGTCATTCCAGTTGGGGAGAACAGTCATCCTGCTTTTGGTTTGATTCAAGAGTACTTTATTTTTCCGGAAAAGTATCATTTTATCGACGTCAATAACTTAAAGGGTAATAACACCACTAATAATTTTGATCTATTGTTCATTTTAGACAATAGTCCCAAACTTGATATTTCTGAAAATACTTTTGTTCCCAATTGCACTCCTGTTATAAATCTTTTTGAAAAAAACACCGGGAGCATCGAGCTCAATCGAAAGAAACTGGAATATCACCTGGTTCCTGACCCAGAGAATGAAAGTACCACTGAAGTTCACTCGGTATTGGAAGTCACCAAATCAAATGAAGAAGATGAGACTGAGCGTGTTGTGGAACCGTTTTATGCTTTCGGTCATAACCAGACCAAACAATTAAACAATTCCTATTGGCATTTGCATCGAAAAGAAAGCTGGGCCAAGAATATAAATGGAACGGAAGTTTTTCTATCTTTTAGAGATTTTGGATTTAATCATTCCACTCCGAAAAGTGAAAGAGTTTTTGTCAAAACCTTATGTACCAATCGGGATCTGGCGGAAAAAATCCCGGCAGGGGCATTACTGGAACCGGAAGAGAAAGGTGTTGTTCAACAGGCCACCTGTTTGAAAAAACCGACATCACCCATCACTCCACCTTTAAGGGGGCCAACTCTCTGGCGCCTGATCTCCAATCTTTCACTGAATTATCTATCACTTTCCGGAAACAAAGAATCATTAGAGGCACTAAGATCGGTACTAAGAACCTATAACTTTTCCGATAGTGCCACCACCGAGCAGCAGATCATGGGAATTCGGTTTATGGACGTCAGAAAGGTGCTCAGTCACACTGGTTTTGAAGGATGGCGGGGATTCTGCAAAGGTCTGGAAGTTACACTGACAGTGGATCCGGCATACTATGCAGGAAGCTCGGCTTATCTTTTTGTTTCTGTGCTTCGCAAGTTTTTCTCATTGTATGTATCGGTAAATTCTTTTGCTGAAACAGTCTTGAAACGAACCAACCAAGAGGGAATATGGAAACGATGGAGTCCCATTCAAGGGAAGAAAGTCACCCTCTAGACCGCACCAGGATCAATGGAGATATCAATTTCCAGTTTTGTCAGCTGATCAGATTGCTTGAAGAATCAAGTCCCGGGATTGCTTCTGTGGGAAAGGGGGCTGATCCGGGCGCTGAATTGATTCGATTTCAGGGAAGTTTTGATCTTGGGTTTCCAGCCTCTGATGTTCAACAAGTCAAGAAGGGTCTTAACAAGGAGAACCCGGTTCAAATCAAGACCAATTTTTTAAATATTGGTGGCCCTTTTGGACCTCTGCCAATTCCCTATTCACAATTCATTCTGGAAAGATACAACCGCAAGGATCGAGGTATCAGTCAATTCCTCAATAATTTTCAACATCGGATCATTTCATTGCTTTTCAGGGCTTTGGAATATTGCAGACCTGCAATGGATGGAACAACCGTTGAAAACGAGAAATATGCAAGGCACGTCCTCTCTACCCTGGGATTAGGGACAAAGGCTATGTCTCAACGCATGTCTGTTCCGGACAGAGCGATTATGGGATTCAGCTGTTTGTTTTTATCCGGTTCCAGGTCCTTCGCAGGGCTGGAAAATCTGCTTTCTTATTACTTTAAAACAAAAATCAAGGTTAAACCTTTTTCGGGAGGGTGGAGCAAAATCCCGGAAAGGCATGGAACTGTGATCGGGAAAGAAGGAAAAAACAATGCACTGGGGTACACCTTTGTCATAGGTCAAAGAGCATGGCTACAGCAGACCAGGTTCACCATTTTGGTAAAATCGGTTCCATGGGAAACCTATCGGGATTTTTTACCCGACGGGGATGCCTATAAAAGCCTGGTAGACCTGGTAAAGTTATATGCAGGTGCTGAATTCGACTGTGCTCTGGAACTTGGTATTGCTGGAACAGATGTTCCGGGTTCAATACTGGGTGAAACTAAAAGGGAGCAAACCTTTGATGATTTTAAGGTGGTCGCCAGGCCCAGGCTGGGATGGGATTTCATTTTACGGACAAACCCCCAGCCATTGGAAAAGTCACCAACTGCCAAACTAAACCTGATATAAATGGAGAGTCAACCTGTTTGAATTAATGACATCTCGGTTTTTGACATTAATTTTGCAGATGGGTATAAACTCTCTAACTTTGGGAACCTGACGAAACCTATCAAGAACCGTCAAATTCAAAAGGATAAAACCTCCTCCAATTGCCTGTTTATTTGATTAAATGATAATATTTTGCACGAACCGGCGTTTTGTATGAGGTACAGGACTGGCGTATCCCAATCTGAAAAGCATTTGCACCGTGCTGCCAGAGGGAATGTCCAACAGGGTTAAAAACTCCTTTTGCAGGTTTCTCATATCTTCATATTCCTCCAATACCTGGCTCATGGGGTGTTGCCCGATACCTAATTGTGCCGTTAGCAGGTTGACTCTGGCATACAATTCACCCGATTTCACCTGATCCAGTCTTGAATTGTTTTCCGAAATAATCCATCCATAGGCAGCAGCTGACTTTGCCTGCTTATAGGTCATCTTTACTCCCTCAGTTGCGAAGGAGGAATCGGTGGCGTAAGCTTTCTCCTTTGTTCCCAGGAAAAAGGATTCCACCAGAAAGCGTGTAAAACCAGTTAATCCGTTATTCGCCAGTGTAAATCCATCGCGTTTTGCCAATGCTTCCTCTTCACTGAACCGAAAGATATCGACAGTTTCTCTGTGACGCTTAGAAGCGGCTGTCTCAATTTCCATCGCCTTCCCCAATATGGAGCCAAGTGATTTCATGATATTCTGGGAATCTGAATAGATAGTAGAAAGACCCTTTTCTCCTGAAAGAGTACGTAATTTATCCAGCACCTTTAAAGGGATTGGTCTGTCTTCGTAAACCCGTTTGTTTGATTGACGAGCTTGAAGCCAGGGAAACAAAAAATCCTGTTGAATCGAAGAATCTATACTCAAACGGACAGATGCAATCGGCTTTTCTTCGATTTTATAATCTGAATAGATTCCCAGTGGGAAATAGACGATCTCAACACGATACCCGAATCCCGAGGCTGCAATTTTCAGGCTTTCCAGAAATGTCCCCTGGCTGATATGAATTTGGCGACCCGGAGGGTCAGTTTCTGGAAGCAGCCTGGTTTGATCGACATATAAATCAAACTCATTCTCTCCTGTCAATTTTATTAGCCAGGGTTGGATATTATGGGAATTTGGTGCCAGCATGGCATATGAGATCAATTTTAACCGTATATCCGTTTCATTGGGATCCAATGGCTTGAGATTCTGAGAATCCGCAGATGCTACACAACCGTAGAAAGCTGCAGGGAACAGGGCAGTGCAGCTTCCGGCTGCCATAATGGTAATAAATCCTCTTCGATTCATTTTCTTCTCCAGTTACTTCCGGTACCACTAATCTCTGGATTCATCGAGCTGGTTCTTCAAACGCTCCAGCAATCCCCTAAGATGATCAAGGTCTTTCGATTGCCATTCAGAAACGATTTTGATCACATCGGGTGCTAGTTTCTCCCAAGCCTGATGTAGGGACTTAAGTCCTGTTTCAGTGACGTAAAAGGCTTTAACCCGTTTATCCGCATGTTCCTGCACAATTCTCAAAAAACCTTTCTTCAAAAGCCGTTGGGTTGTTTTGGTCATTGCAGGTTGATTCACCTCCATGACTTCTGCCAGACGGGTGACAGCCCAACCTCTTTCAGGATTATTCGAAAAATGCGTTAAAAGATTAAACTGGGCCATGGATAAATCAAGCTCCTTTAACACTCGATTCAGTCTCGTTGTTGCCAGTTGATTAATGATTCCTATTAAAATAAAAATTCGTTCCATGTTTGATCCGGATGAAATTTAAAATCAGCTGATGTGATACAATGATTACATTCCTAGGAATGTTTATCAAGTAAAAACATTCCTAGGAATGAAAAAACTTCTAATATCATGAAACCATTGGAAAAAATAGTCAATCCAACTAAGATAATAGCAATAGACTTATACACCATATCCACCAAAATGGTGCATTCTTAGCTTGCCAACTCAGTCCTTTAGTTTTTTTATAAGTGCCAGGAAATTGTTTTTTCGTCATATCGATTTTTCTTTGAGCGATTTAAAATCCACAGATCAATCAAGGAAAATTCATGTAATGGGAAAAAACAGATAAGACAGTTACCGGGAAGAATGTAACCTTTTGGAAAATCAACCTGTATTCCTTAAGTATTCAGGTGGTTGCAGGTATCACAGTAGAGTATTTCTCTATGAGCTTTCTCCTTACATGAGGCAAACAGATTCCAAGCGGTTGTCGGTAGTAAACAGTTTGAGATCAATATGGAAAAATTTATATGAAAAATAATATTTTCAGAATAAAAAAAACTCCAATTGGCCGTGGATCTTTGTCTTTCATATCCTTAAGCCTGCATTGAATCTGAACTACTTGACTGTAAAATGTGAATGGGAAATGATAATTTTAATTAAGAATTGTCGTTTCTCAGTATATCAGCTTAACAATATGGAATTTTCTGTTTATAGCAGTCGGCAGGAACAAGTGGTTCAGAATTTCTACCTTATTGCAGAAAACGGCTTTGTCTGCGGAAAAGGGAAGAATGATGTTTATTCAACAATGTGGCAGAATCATGAACTGAAAAGACCCTGTGTGAGATTCTTTTCTCTCTATTTTCAGGGATCTGCATATTCACTCTCCAGTTTATTGGATTGTCTTTCAAATACTGAATAAAAAGGTTGGTTATGAATACAAAAGATCTAAAGTCGATTCCTTCGTTGATTCAATGGCATGAAGGAATGCTTATCGGGCCTCACCACTTTCAGCAGTCCTTTTTCCGTCAGGAAGGACTGCTCAGTTACCATATACAGAACATAATTCCTTATTACTGGGGTATTCAGGAAATGGAAATTGACAAAGGATTACTGGTTAGTGGTGTTTTTCAGGTTAATAAACTTCAGGCAGTACTACCGGACGGCCTTGAGATTAATTTTGTATCTAATGAACAATCCAGACTGGAAATTGATCTGAATGATTACCAGGAGGAGATCAGGAAAAAGGATCTAACGATTCAGTTGGCTGTTCCGGTACAAAGAACAGATCAATCTGTCAACAAGGGCGAGCTTAATCGATACAATAGTATTAAGGGTGACTTGATTGTGGATTATAACACCGGTGATAATTCCATTTTGATTCCACGGTTGATACCGGCAGCTATACTGATAGTTGCTGATGAGCTTTCTGCAAAATATACAGGATTTCCTTTGGCCAAAGTATCTTTTAAGGACGCAAACTTCACAGTCACGGATTATATCCCACCGGGATTAAGCATTTCTTCAGTTTCCAGAATAATAGAGATTGGCAAACAAGTGGTTCAACAGCTTCGTGAAAAGGCAAATTTTTTATCGGAAAAAATTCAAGCCGCCTCTTCAATAACCGGATTACCAATGATACTGGAAACGAAAGACACCATTCGCTGTGTTGTGATGGCATTACCCTATTTGGAAACGGTTTTAAGATCTCCCCGGCAACATCCGTTTATTCTTTATCAGGCAATGGCCCTGGTTGTCGGAAATCTGGCTTCTTTGGATAGAAGTTATATTCCACCAATTCTGGAACCATACGATCATAATAATTTATTAAGAATCTTTACGACCGTTCATGACTATATAATTAGAGTAACCGAGCGGGGAATACAGGAAAAATATTCTGTATTTCCATTCAGTTATGATTCTGATGAATATAGTTTTAAAATTGAAATAAAAAAGGAATGGATCAAGCCAAACATGATAATTGGCGTCAGGGGGCAACCCGGCATGAACCTCTCTGATTTAAAGGGATGGCTTGACAAATGTGTGATTGGTTCCGAAAGCATCCTGCCTTCCATGCGTGAGAGAAGAATTTCCGGGGTTCTAAGAAAAAAAATCGAAGGGAATGAAGATCTGATTCCCTTGAGAGGAGTCCAGTTGTTTTCGTTAATAATAGACAGTGAATTTGTAACTGCGGATGAAAAACTGTGCATCATAAACCCGGCAAACCAGGTTGCTGGAACTCTGAGGGCAGATGAAATAGTTCTCTACGTGGAAAACGAAAACATCACTCCCATACCAACCAAAAAGAAAGATGAAAGTGAACCGGACGATTCGGAAGAAGAGAGGGTGGAACCTCAAACAACATCTGATTAATGCAGAGCGTTCAACTGTCAGGGGATTGAAGAAGATTCATGCTATGGTCCCAGTTTCGTTCCAGCACTAATGAGTATGGCGGTGGCATTTTAGAATACCGGAAGATTGAGCTCATTGTTTGATGCTTCTCCCCATAACAGACTCTAAAAAGGATAGGTGAGCCCCAAGCCAAAGGTTAGCATCCTTCTGTCGCCAAGACCGCCGGTAAGCTGCTGAAGTCCCAGAAGGCTTTCGAAAAAAAGATTTTCATACACCGCATAATCGATACCGATGCCAAGGCTCAGAGTTAAATCGCTTCCTTCGTCTTTCTTTCTGGTGCCGTCCGTTAAAGTTGTTGAGGCATAGGACCAGTTAGTTAAACCGGCTCCTATCTGGAGGGAGAGTATAATGGGATTCTTAATCAAAAAATACTTAACGCTAGACATAAGAGTGTTTAATTCCAACGATTGATCCACTTTATGCATATCACCATACAACTCCTTCTCGGGAGTTCCGGTTAATGTTGTTGTGGAATATGAGATTTTGAGGGTTATTTTTTTCGTAAATACATAACTTCCATTAACACAAAGCTCATAGGAAGGCTTAAAATCCTGACCAAAATTATCAAGGGGATATACCCCTGAGACTAATATCCCAATAATAAGGCGCTTATTATCCAGGTTTTTTAGTGTCACCCAACCGGGCGATAGACCGTGATAATTTCCGTCACTGCTGATTGAAGATGAGAACACGACGTGGTAGGTTTTGTCTTCATCTTTGATAAAATCATCGACACCGGTGACTGTAATGATCTGGTCCGTATTCCAATTATCCGGAGTAAACTTAAGATATCCCTTATCCACTTCTCCTTCACTGGGATTATCGCTACTGATCGAAATGGTTACATCATTCTGCGGAATTGAATTCAATCGAACCGTAAACTGGGCAGTACCACCCATTTCAGTGGTGGCACCACTGCTTTCACTTATGACGAAATTAGCTTCGTCGATGTCTTTGTTGACCAGTTTTACATCATCAAAAGGGATTTTATTATAATTGAGATCACTGCTGACGGCACCACTACTGATAATAGCATAGTCCTGATTGCCATCCACCTTGTTATCATTGATTCCCCTCACTCTAATAATCTGTTCCCTGTTCCAGTTTGAGTCATGGAATGCTGCATGTTCAGTTATCAATTCACCCTCTGAAGAATTTGTACTATTGAACAACAGCACCACCGAAGATGTCGGCCGGGAGGAAAGTCTTATGGAAAACTCTGCTGTTTGACCGCTTTCAGCAGACATCTTATTCAAGACCCGGGTGATGATACCGGCGGTATCATCGTCTTTATTGATCAGATCCACTTCCACTGGCGGAATATCGTTATATGCCGGATCGGATTGACTCCTTGAGGTTATGGTAATTTTGTACGGCTGATCCCCATCCTGGAAATCATCATTAAGTCCTGTTATCGTGATTTTTTTGTTTTGATCCCAATTGGAGGGATCGAAAGAGATCGAATCAGGCTGGGCAATAGCTTCATCAGGGTTACTGCTTACCAGATCGATTTTAATTGTTCCCCGGGGAGATGAATTCAGACGTATAAAAAAGCCAATTGATTGTCCATTTTCACTGGTATTCCCTCTGATCTGGCTTACGAAGAATGTAGTCAGGTTGTTGTCAAGGTTTGCGGTCAAAACATCCTCCGGGTTTAAGCCATCATAAACCGGGTCGTCACTTACTGCAGGCATGGTAACAATAGTATAGTTCTGCTCGCCATCAACCAATTTATCGTTAATACCCTTGATTTGAATATATTGTTCCTGGCTCCAGTCATTGGGAGTAAACACCAGTTCCGGGGGAGTTACAACCCCCTCGGAGGTATCACTGCTATACAGTTTGATGGAAACATGGTGAAGCGGTTTTGACTTAAGTGATATAGAAAAAGAGATCTGATCTCCATTTTCAGATGTTTTTCCTTTGGGCTTCTTTATATTGAATCCCGCCGTATCATTATCATGGTTGTTCATATTGACCAAAACGGGATCTAAGAGCTGATATCTGGGGTCCTTGCTGTTTGACACTCCAAATTCCACAAAGAAGTTTTTATCACCATCAGCTTCATCGTCATCAATTCCTGTCACATCAATTTTCTGCTCTGTTTTCCAGTTTTGTGGTGTAAATATAATGGAATCGGGTTGTACAATCCCCTCCTTCAGGTTTGAGCTTTTGACTCGTAAGATAACTTCATCCAGCGGTTCAGAGCTTAAACATACGGGAAGAGAGATTGTACCGCCGGATTCCGATGTCGTATTCTCATGTTTTCCAATTTTGATACCTGCCACATCATCATCTTCATTTTCCACCGTCAGTTTTATATCCGGCAGGGATTGATATTTTTGATCCCTGGAATTAGTAGTGCCAACATGAATGTAATAGGTGATATCCCCATCATTGATTTCGTCATTTTGTCCGACGATTTTAATAACCTGAGATTCTCTCCAGTTTTTTGAGTTGAATCTAATTCTGGTTGGAACAGGAATCCCTTCAGTTGGGGCTGAACTGCTGATATTGACAAAAACATCCTGCACCGGTTCGCTTTTAAGGCGAATGGGAAGACTGATACTCCTGCCATTTTCGGCAGTAGCTTCGGATATTTTTGAAGTGATCAATCCCGGGGTATCATTATCAATGTTTGTGAATTGTAGTAATGATTTTATTCCGGAATATCTTTTATCTTCACTGATGGCAGGGCCCGCAGTTATTTGATAAGTCCGGTTGTTATCAGCAACATTGTCATCCTGTCCTATCACAAGAACCTGTTTTGGGGTATTCCATTCCTCGGGCAAAAACAGCAGTTTCTCCACTCCTGGAACACCTTCGCCTACATTACTGCTGAAAATAGGAATCTCAACCCTGGCTGAAGGTCGTGAAGATAGTTCAACCATAAAACCTGCAGTCGTCTTATTCTCGGAAGTGGTTTCCTGCAATTGATGCATGATGATGGCAGCACTGTCATTATCACGGTTAACAAATTTCAGGTTTTCATCCGGTAGCTTGGAAAATCTGAAGTCGCCATCACTCGAAACCCTCAGGATGATATCAAATGAAATATCACCATCCGTTACCTGGTCATCTTCTCCCTTAACAGTGGCACGTTGCTTTTTATCCCAGTTTAAAGCGGTGAAGATCAGCTGCGAAGGTGAAACCGTTCCCTCCGTTGAATTACTGCTTTTAAGAGATACCACTACATCAACCGTTGGTTTGGCATTCAATTGGATGAAAAAATCAACCGGTTTTCCTGATTCATCGGTATAATTTTTTGGTTGATCAACCAAAACTCCGGGTTCAATAAAGCTTGAAGGCAATTCTTTGACAGCGATGGCACTTGCTGAAATACCATCTGGCAGTTCAATATTGCAAGCACTGATGGTATTGAGAGATTTATATGCATCCGGAAAAAGATTGGGTAATATGTGGCTGTTTTCTGCTTCAGATTGTTTATTCACCAGATCGATCCGCGGAAAAGAAAGGAATTGGTAGATTGGATCATCGGTTTCAATATTGCTGACAAGGATCTGGTATGCTTTGTCTTCATCGGAGATAAAATCATTTTTTCCACTCACGATGATATTCTGTTGTTTATCCCAGTTTTGGGGAGTGAATCTCAAAACCTCGGATTCGACAGCTCCTTCTGCAGGGGAACTGGAGATTAGAGTTAGCTCCAAAGGTGCCAGCGGTTGTGATCCCAGTTTAACAGGGATGGATGTTTTACCGCCATCCTCGGTTGTGAACCGACTGTAATTTCCTATGATATATTGGGGAATGTCATCATCCTGATTGGTGATAATCACCTTTGGGATAACAATCTCATCAAAGTGCTGATTCTGGGAAGATTCTGCTTTCATCAAGAGTTCATACTCCTGATCACCATCTGCAACCGAATCATCTTTTCCGGTTACGACAATTATTTTTTCCTGAAACCAGTTTTGAGGCGTGAATAGGATTTGTCTCGGATAAGCGTTTCCTTCCCCGGGATTACTGAGATTGACTGATAATGCAAGGTTATAGGTAATGGCCATTTCCAGTCGTATCGTAAAGGTTGTTTTTCCACCCGTTTCCGAAGTAGTGCCTGCAAGGGGTTGTATGATCAGATGATTATCTTTTAACTTCCGTGTTGCGTTTTTTATAACGAAGGATTTGGAAAGAGTGGGGCGTGTTACGGACAATAATTGATCAGATTCAACCGGATTATTATCCGTTGTCAGGTCATTCGCCAATCGAGTTGATCTGACTGGGTGGAATTCAGTGGCTTTTATGTTTGTGTTACAGAGTAAAAACATGACAACAAAAAGCAGGCCTGAAAGTGCCCTCTTTCTGGTTATTAATTTAAAAAACAAGCCCGATAATACAACAATCATTATAGGTCTACAGAAAGTTCATTTTATATGGGATATTTCAGGGATAAGGTAAACTGGATGTTTCCCAATCCCCGTGTCATATAATGGTAACTGCCATCAATCCCCGCTAGAATAAGGCCAAAGAAGGTGATGTCACTACCGATACCGACATATGCTCCCAGGGATGTTCCGGAATTGGATTCTTCTGCCCGGGTCAGTTTATTAGTGGATTGCAGCTCCCAGAAAGATATATCCAAGCCAGCCTTTGAATAAAGGCTGAACAGCGATTTTAAAAAAGAATATTTACCTCCCAGGGAGAGAGCAGAGTAATTGAGTGTGTATTCCATGGGATTACTGAGATTATACTTGTTAACTGTCCTTGAGCCGGTATTGTTGGATTGTAGATACACCAGATCAAAATCAATATTTCTCGTCATTACGTATCCAGCGGTCAGTCCAATTACCGTACTATCATCAATACTGTTTTTTAATTCCCCCTGGATTTTGAGCTGGGTCAGTGTTAATCCCAGGGCTAGTCTCATGCTGTCGCGATTGGTGATCCGCAGAGGTTCGGGAAACAACCCGGAATAATTACTATCCTCGCTTTCGGCAGGAGGGAAGATGATGTCAAAATCCTGGTCACCATCCTTAATGTCATCCTTCTTTCCAATGACAGTTACAGGATGGTCTTCATTCCAATTTTCCCGGGTAAAAACCAGATATGGAGGAAATATTTCACCTTCACTTTCATCACTGCTCTCCATTCTTAGTCTTACTTCTGATTGCGGTGTCGAGGTGAGACGTAATGAAAAAGATGCTGAATCGCCATCTTCTGAGGCCCTGTTTTTTAATTCTCCCAGCGAGAATCCTGCCCGATTCTTATCACGATTTATGAATTTTATCTGACGAAAGGGATATTTGTTATAGTTTGTATCCTTGCTTATGGCACCCAGGCTGGAGACATAAAACTCCTGATCCCCATCAACAGTGTAATCCTCAACACCTTTTATGCTGATAATCTGCTCCTTGTTCCAGTTATTCGGAAAAAAAGCGGCGTGATAATCGATCATTTCACATTCTGTAACATCACTGCAGGTAAAAATGAAGATGACAGATGAGGTGGGTTCTGAATTCAGTTTAATGGCAAACTTGCCGGTTTCTCCATCCTCTGAGGTGAATTGATTGATGGGCCTGATTGTTACTCCCTCATTATCGTTGTCAGTATTGATTATCGGAATGATAACCGGCATCAAACTTTCAAATCCCGATTCTTCCTGATTTTTTACAACAAGCCTTATCTGGTAAGGAATATCGCCATCCTTAATGTCATCATCTATCCCTTTTATATCTACGTGCTGCAGGATATTCCAATTATTTCTGTTGAACAATATTTGGGACGGTATAGGAATACCTTCAGTTAAATCGGATGATTCAATCTCTATTTGCAGCTGCCCGGTAGGTTGTGCATTGAGTCTAACTGCTAAACTGACCACTCCGCCGGCTTCATCAGTTTTATCTGCCTGCGAATTAACAAGGATGCTGTAGCTATTAGTGTCGATATTGATCAGTTTTATTTTGGGAGGATTGGAGGTGATCTTTTTGTCTTCACTATCGATTGAAGTCGAAATAAAGTAGGGTTTATCTCCGTCAACCATTCCATCGGCTTGCCCGGTCACCACTGCGATTTGAGGAATATTCCAGTTTGAAGGATGGAATATCAGCTGGGCAGGTTGAACCATAGCTTCATTGATATCGCTACTGAAGAGCTTTATTGTGACCGGAAAATCAGGCTGGACATTAAGAGCAAAAGATAAGAAAACTGTTTCACCATCTTCACTGGTTGATTCCCGGCTTTTCTTAATTGTAACCCCGACCTCCTCATTATCAGTATTTGTCATTCGGATATGAGTTGGCTGAAGACTGGCAAATTTTGCATCTGAACCCGCAGATGGTGTAATAATAATGGAGTAAACCTGACTCCCGTCAGCCTGTTTGTCATCTACTCCCACAACAGTCACCATCTTTTCCTGGTACCAGTCATTCTCTGAAAAGACTAATTCATTTAACAGAAGTCTGCCCTCTTGTGGATTACTGCTTTGTAGTCGAAGCCAAACCGTGGAACGGGGCTGTGAATTCAATTTAATTCCGATTTTTCCAGATTTACCACTTTCAGTTGTATTATCTTCGTATTTAACGATAACCAGATTCGCTTCATCATTATCCCTGTTTAGCATACGTATCTCCTGGTCTGATAATGAAGAATAAACTTTATCAGCTGATTTACGGGTTGATAGGGTAATGGTGTATGCTTGGTCATCATCGTCAATCAGATCGTCACGAGGAATAATTCGGAATTTTTGCCGGACGTTCCAATCTCTACTGTTAACAACCAGCTGAGTGGGCGTTACATTAGCCTCAGACAAATCAGAAACGGTAGCGGTAATTAATACTTCTCCCACCGGTTCTGAATTGAGATTGATATTAATATGTGATTCCTCCCCTTTTTCGCTGGTGATGTTGTTTGATACGGTAAAATCAATTCCTGCGGAATCATTGTCATGGTTTATCAAGGAGACATCATCCGGTTTTTTCCCCCGGTATTCAAGATCATCACTGAACGCCGCACCATGAACGATTTTATAGGTTACAGACCCATCTTTTATGTTATCATCTTTGCCTGATACGGATACCAGTTGCTCTTTATCCCAGTTTTCAGAAGTAATGCGAAGCTTATCAACGCCGGGAATCCCTTCTCGTTTATTGTTTGAAAATATGGGAATGATTACATCTGCAACCGGTTTGGAGGTTAACCGTATTGTATATGCGGCTTTATCTCCTGCCTCTTTCGTTATGGATTTTACAGTTTTTACAATAAATCCTGCTTTATCATTATCCTTGTTTACAATTTGTATCTGTTGAATGGGCAACCTGGCATATCCCATATCTTTACTGCTGGTAACCTCAATTTTAACAGCAAAAGTTTGATCTCCATCGACACTGTTATCATCGATACCCTTTACCGATAAATACTGAGTCTGATTCCAGTTAGCGGAGTTAAACAACAACCTGTTATTCTCCACAACACCCTCTAGCGGATTTGAACTTTCACAGATTAGAATAATTTCGGCTATCGGTTCAATTCTGAGATTTACAGGAATTAAGACTCTTCTTCCGTTTTCATTTGTTGAGTCTACCGGCGGTTCTATGATAATTCCGGGTGCGAGATTTTCCTGTTTGATCTCTTTAATTTGACTTATTGCATCTTTCCGGTTTTCCGCACCAAATAACGTAAAATCGGTGGTGTAAAACAGAAAGATACAAAGTAGAAAAAATCTGATTTGCATGCTGAACAAAGATTTTTATTAAGCTTGGCGATCTTAATTCTGCAAATCGCCTTTGAAATTACCAATATGAATTTTTTCCTTTTTTACAATTGCAGGTTATTACAAAAAGATGGAACAACGAGTATTACAAAATCAATTATTACGTCAAGTGATGAGCGCGTCTCAAATCCATCATCAACAGTACTCTCGCAGCATAAATTTGGAGATACGTGTCCCTGAATTAATACTGGCCTTTGGCGGATCATCATAAAAAAATGAGTAAAAGCATAAATTGATGGTGGACTTCAGATGTTACCTGAAGCAGCCCTGTGTCGGCTGTCATGGGTGGACCTTGGCAGAAAGAATATGAGGGAAAATATTCTATTCAATATAATATCAAAATGTTACTGTCATATGGACAAGATAGGCGACAATACAATAAAATAAAAACATAACTTTCTTAAATTAATTTTTGATAAGGAATAGATGAGTTTTTATACGAATGATGGGTATCTTTATTGTGAGGATATAAAAGTCAAACATATTCAGGACAGAATCCCCAATAGTCCGATTTATCTTTATAGTCTCAACCGAATACTTGAAAACTACAAAGCGTACAAAGAAGCGCTGGATGGAATACCATCTATCATTTCATACGCCCTGAAAGCCAACTCCAATCTTACCATTGCCCGTCATTTGAGAGAAGCGGGAGCCAGCGCCACACTCGTCAGTGGCAATGAACTGAAAATTGCCATGGCCGCCGGATTTGATCCAAAACTGGTTACCTATAACGGCAATGGCAAAACCACAGCAGAGCTTTCCATGGCTGTTTTGCATGGAGTTATGGTGAATATCGATAGTGAGTTCGATCTGCAGCATATCAAAAAAGCAGCAGCGGAAACCCGAAAAACAGCAAATGTAACCCTGCGTATCAATCCTGATGTTGATTCGGAAGTTCATCCCTATGTGGCCACCGGTTTTAAGAATTCAAAATTTGGGATAATGAATGAACGATTGGATTGGTACCTGAAAGAAATTGAGAACAGCTCCGGGCTGAACCTGGTCGGGCTCCATTGTCACTTGGGATCAACCATCAAAAAAGTAAGAGTGTTTCAGGATGCCATGAAGATAATGATCCACTTTTTCAAGGAAATCAGGGAGAAGGGATTCAATCTCAAGTATCTGAATCTGGGGGGAGGTTTGGGCATCGATTATGAGAAGAACCAGCCTATCCCAACACCATCGGAGCTGATCGATTCCATTCGGGATTATCTTATTCCGGATCTGACCTTAATTGTTGAACCCGGCAGATCAATGATCGGTGATGCTTCCATCCTTATTACCCGGGTTACCGGGGTTAAAACAAACGGGAGCAAAAACTTTATTGTGATCGACGGTAGTATGGCTGAATTAATTCGTCCGTGTCTATATGACGCCTATCATCATATAGGTTTTATAGAACCGGTAACAGGGGAAAAGAAGGTATTCGATATCGTGGGACCAATCTGCGAATCAGCGGATTTCCTGGGTAAAGACCGTGAATTGCCAACACCCCATGAAACAGCCGGTTTGGTGGTCTATGATGTAGGGGCCTACTGCTATATCATGAGTTCCAATTACAATCTGAAAATGCGACCGGCAGAATACCTGGTGAATGGAAATCAACTCATTCGCATTCGGCGTGCCGAAACCATGGACGATTATATGCGATTATTCGAAAATGATCCGGTTGCAATTTAACATGGTCTTCAAACCTCACTTTTAAAATACAACCAGATCACAAGGGGGTATTCATCCTTCGTGATCTGGCCTCAGTCTCCCTAATCCTCAGCGCCAGATTTGAATCTTGGTGGGGCACTATTATTTCAATGATTTACGCTTCATTTTTCTTTTCTCTACTCGTTTTTCAATTGCCCACAATTAACCATGGCATATTCAATCTCAACTCAATCAGGATTTGATCCCCATGATATTGTTCTCATAGTCCCGTCTTCAGTTACTTTTTGCCTAATTGTATATCAAATACACATGTAAATTGAGTGAAAATCTGAGACTCAATACCAGTGTATGCTACACCTTCACTGTCTCTTATCCTAGTGACAAGAATTCCCTTTTCTTATCATCATAAAACAATTTGCCTTTCCAAAGATATTCCCAAAAAGGCCTTCAGGGAATTACCTCTATATTATCTTTGGTTTTTCATTCGGATCAAGAGAAACAACGATGTATCTTTGAAAAAGGCCTTCCTCTTTTAATGCTCGCATACCTTTCAAGTGTTTTACATATCAGGGAACTGCCTTTGATTTCGATTGCAATCTTTTGCCCAACTTGAAGGTCATCCTCCAATTGGTAAATTTCTGATTCCTCAATTTGTAACTGTTGAAAGCCCGGGTTTCTGACCAATTGACTTTCCGCCGAAACCAATCGGAAAGACTTTCCAAGGAAGGAACCATTCGTTTGATCAACCTATTTTCTAGACCATTGGCAAGAATTTCAAAAGATCATCGAGGGAATTTCAACCGTTTTTAGGCAATATAATCGCATAGTTTCTATTAGTAGTTCCAAATGTTGACAACAGGACTGAAGGTGTTATAATAACGCGGTTGCTGAAGTTTGAATTACAACACTGATCACCATTAAATAACACCATAGGACATACAATGAAAAAAAGAATCGCTTTAATATCCACTCATGGCTATGTAGCTGCCGAACCTCCACTAGGAGCTCCGGATACTGGTGGACAGGTTGTATTTGTCCTGGAGCTGGCGCAGAAACTTGGTTTATTTGGATATGAGGTTGATGTTTGGACACGTCAATTTGAAGATCAGGTCGAGATTGAGGAAATCAGTCCCAATGTCAGATTGCTTAGAGTTCCCTGTGGTAACGATCAATTTATTGCCAAGGAATACTTGTATCTCAATATTGCGGAATGGTTTGAAAATGCCAGGCGCTATATTAAAAAAAACCAACTGAGCTATGATTTTATAAATTCTCACTACTGGGATGCCGGTATAGCTGGTAATCTGTTGGCAAAAGAGTTGGACGTTCCTCACATTCATACACCACATTCCATAGGCAGTTGGAAAAGGGAGCAGATGCTGGCTGATTTTCCGGATAGCTCAGAAACGTTTGAGGAACAGTACAATTTTAATGCGAGAATTTATAATGAGCGGATTGTGTACAATTCCTGTGAACTTGTGATTGCAACGACCCATATTCAAAAGGATAAACTTGAGCTCGACTATGAAATACCTGAGGATAAGATAAAAGTTATTCCGCCCGGTTACGACGACAATCGCTTTTTTCCGGTCGGCGGAGCCACCAGGGAAATTACGCGACAACGTTTGGGTTTCCATAGTACAACAATTCTAACAATTTCCCGTCTGGCGAAAAATAAAGGACTTGATCTACTGATTGACGGCTTTAAAATTCTGGCGGATAAAGATCCTGATGCTAAACTGGTCCTGGCCGTTGGTCACGATGAGAGAAATCCGCAAGAACAGCGTATATTTGACGAGCTGCTGGAAAAGCGGGAGCAATACAATCTGCAGGATAGAATCGCATTTGGCGGTTATATAGAGGATGATGATCTGGCTGATTATTATCGGGCGGCTGATGTTTTTGTAATGCCCAGTCGTTATGAACCATTCGGGATGACAGCGGTAGAAGCTATGGCTTGCGGAACGCCAACGGTGACTACTATTCACGGCGGATTATACAGACTACTGGAATATGGGATTCATTCCCTTTTTGCCGATCCTCTTGACAAGTATGATCTCGGTATCACTTTGTCTAAGTCTTTGAGATATCCAGCTTTAAGAAGAAGGCTTAGTCAGTCGGGAGCTCAGTTCGCTCGCGCCAGATTTACCTGGACCGGGATTGCCCAACAACTGTTGAATGCCGTAGAATCAGTGGAGTTCCTGTCAAATTAAGTTTAAGACTCACAGAGGCTTTTTTATGAAAAAGCAAAAACACAATACAGTCCTTCTTTTCTCTACGGATCTGGATGGGACACTGGTTGGTAAACCCGATGCGACGACGGCATTTCGCAAAACCTGGAATAGCTTGGATTCCTCACAACGTCCTTTATTATGCTTTAATTCAGGTCGACTGCTTAATCAAACCCTGGAATTGATGGAAAACAGCGATTTACCTACTCCGGATTACCTGATTTGCGGCGTAGGGAGTCTGATTTACGATGTCATGGCGAAAGCTGTCATAAAGGAATTTTCCGATACCTTAACTGTGGGTTGGGATCTTAAGTCGGTTGAGAAGATGATGCCCAAGATCCCTAATATCGAAAAACAACCCAAAGAATATCAGCATCATTTTAAATCAAGTTGGCACTACCACAATGCTTCTGTCGAAGAAATAGATGCCATTAAAGCTCGACTTAAAGATGCCGGACTGGATGTTAATGTCATCTATTCCAGCTCGCGAGATCTGGATATATTACCAAAATATGCAAATAAAGGGAATTCACTGAACTGGCTGCTTACCAATCTGGGTATTTCTCCAGATCAGGTTGTGGTTGCAGGCGATACCGGAAATGACATCTCCATGTTTTCGTTGAAACGAGTCAAAGGCATCATTGTGAACAATGCGCAACCGGAATTGTTTCGGGCTACAATCCATTACCAAACCTATGTTGCAGAGAAGCCATTTGCAGATGGTGTATTGGAAGGATTGATCGAGTATGGTGTTATCCGGAATATTCTTGATCCAACCCCGGATGAGATACGTCACGCCCACTACGATCCCAGCTTAAGACATGTCTTGAAAACGGAGAAGATTAAAGGCCTAGGGGCAGACCAACTGGCTTTTATCGAATTGGCCCGTGAGAAAGCCATTGAAGCCATTAGAAAAAACATCACGCCATTGGGTTTTTCTGCCTGTTCTATCGAGGAGAATTTTTTTCAAAACAGTGATCAGAATTATAAAAGTGTTTGGGCCAGAGATGGGGCCATCAGCCTGATTGGAACAGTGTCTCTGCAGGATAGTGACATTCGCGAATGTCAGGAAAACACGCTGCGTACTCTGCTCAAACATGTCTCACCTTATGGGTTGGTACCCAGCAATGTTTTAATCGACGATCAACGCCCGGATTACTCCGGTATCGGAGGGATATCCTCCGTCGATGGCGGGCTATGGCTTATCATTGCCTGTTACTATTTTGTTAAGGAAAGCAGGAACTACGATTTTCTCAGGGAATGGTATAATATTCTGGAAATAGTTATCAACAGACTGCGGGCACTGGACAGCAATAATGACATGCTTTTGGAAATCCCGGAAGCCGGGGACTGGACTGATCTTTTCGGTAGGAGTTATAACATCCTGGTCGACGAAGTTCTCTGGTATTACGCCAATTTCTCTTTTGCCCGGATGGCTGAGCTGACCGGACAATTCGACAAGGCGATCGAATGCTTACGCTGGGCTCAAGGTATTAAGGAGGCGATCCTGGAGAAATTCTGGCCAACCCAAACATCCGATTTGCAGACACGAACCTTTGCCGACCAACAGTTTTCGCTGGGAGATACCTCTTATCTCCTGGCTGAAATCACACCATTTTCTTTTGATTGGCGTTGCGATGTCCTCGGAAACATCCTGGCCTGCCTGTTTAATGTTTTGGATCTGGATCGTTCCCAGCTGGCATTCCGCTATATGTGGGGAGTGGGAGTGAATGATCCGTGGCCGACAGTCAATCTTTATCCTCCGGTAAACGCTGGTGATCCCAGCTGGAGGGCTTACTATACGGTTAACCTTCTTAACCTGCCGCACCATTACCACAACGGAGGTATCTGGCCCTTTATTGGAGGTGAGTGGGTTTGCTTTTTGAGTCGCTTGGGATTGCGAGATATCGCCCACCAGGAGCTGTTTCGCTTGGCAGAGATCAATCAAAAAGGCATTCATCAGGAATGGGAATTTAATGAATGGTATCATGGAGTAACCGGTCGACCAATGGGCAAGGCTTTCCAAGCCTGGTCAGCATCCGGTTTTATAAAAGCTTATCATGAATTGCAGATGGACTCATAATGGAAGGGGTCGCCCCTCAAAGTGTTTATTCAAGTTTCGCACCTCCAAATGATGTGAGGAAGTCCGTAAAATAAGGATTTAGAAGCATAAACATCGTAGTAATTGGCCCCAATGTGTGATAGAAGATTTAGTATCCAATTAAATCAATATCTACAAAGGAGCCAAACCTATGAATACCTTAAAACAGAAACGATTCAAAGGCGAAATTGAACGTTATTTAAATCAGAAACATAACCAAACAACCCAAATGGTCCGCTTTCCTCACAACAGATTCAAGTCTCCATAGTGCAACCATTATCAAGAAATACATTAAGCGCTGGCCAATTGAACTCTGCTTCAAGGAATGCAAGCAGTTATTGGACCTTGGTAAGGACCAGGCTAACGATTTTCAAAGCCAGATTACATCAACGACCATCAGCTTCTTCCGATCCAGCCTGCTCAATTACCTCAATGAGATAGAAAATTATCAAACATTGGGAGGTTTTTTTGAGCTACTGGCCGATAAAATGGCCGTTACATCTTACTCCAGGCGACTATTTGATTTCTTCATGGGGCTGTTCAAAACCAGTCTAGCGAAGATCTTTGATCTATTTTGCCTAGAAGACAATTTTAATTCTTATGCTGGTATTATAACCAGCCAACTATGCACCATAGACGCCTTTGAAGGGTGCGAAACTTGAGTATTAATTCGCCATTTTCCAGCTCTTTGTTCTAGATACTATCCCAACAATAATCCATAAAGCTATCGATAAAACCAAATAATATAGAAAAGCAGGAAACCCTTTTTGAGGAAAATTAAAGATAAAGAAAAGAGACGCGGACAAACTTGTGTGCATAAGCACAACCGGAACTAAACTCTTGGTATGTTCATGAACCCATACCAAAAGCACCCTATAAGCAGGCGCTCCTGAAAAGTAAAAGAACAACCCTGGTAGAAAGAGAGACCAATTAATTTTTCCAGCTTCATCACCGCAACCCCACAAAACAGGCAGGAAGTGCCATAATCCCCATAAGAATCCTATAATAAGTCCTGTTTTGATAATTCCATACCTGGCTTTAAGTTTCGGTGTGGCAAAACCTGTCCAGCCTGTTTCCTCAAGCAAACCACCCCCAAAAAAACCTATTGCAATTCCTTGTAAAATCAAACTTGATTTATCGTGAGTTGTAATGATATCCGGGATAAACTCCGATGAAAATTGTGAAAATACAAATAGTAATGCTGACACTAAGAGCGGCAACGTTAGAATTGCGAAGGTGTACCAGCCAATATTAATTTTCCATTTTAAAAATCTCGATTTCAAGTCATGAAATCCTTCTTTACCTGAAGTGAGACCGATAAAAAGAAGGCCAATTGTAGCGGGTCCAAATAGATATGGAAGAAAAGCAATTTGCCATGTTTCTTCAAACTGTTTACTGGATGCCGGTATACCAGTCTGAAACGCAAATGCGCAAATACCACTCCAAGAAAACAAAAAGGTTATCATAAAATAGTTAAAAAGAGGATTTTGTTTTATAAAACTAATCATGTTGCTTTTTCCCTATTCTAATTCAACTGAAAATACTAATTGATTCTCTGAAGTAAAAATATAACGTTAGCATTACCCGCCAGCCTCAGAGGAACGAACGGCGGGGATGGTCGGGTGTATGCATTTGGTACGCCCTGCATGGGTATAACTGATGAGGTGAAAGTCCTCTGTAGGATGATCACCGTTAATGGTATTTTTCAGTACATTAGCGTTAACTACTAGCGAAAGGCAAGGGCAAATTCTTGAGGAGATGTCTGAAGGGAAGCCTGGAGCAAAATCATGAGCTGACGAACAGAAATATCGTATATGAACCGCGAAACTTGCAGCGGCGAACCAGTCCGGGGGTGAGTTAGCCAAACCTAACGAAACCCGGTGAACTAATACGGACAGAGTAAACGATGCGGTTGTGTGGTGAAAGTCTGTAGCCTTATCCGGGGAGATCTGATCAACAGGCAGTAGAATTGATGGACGGGGGCATTGCCCCAGAGAACACCATCAAACAGGCTGCGCCATATTGGGAAACCAAAATGGTGAGCGATCAGAAGTCAGCAGACGCCATAGTTGCCAAACGTCCATCGTAACAGTTGGGACATGGTGAAGGGCTGAACATGGAACAGGGAAAAATCCCATTGAGTTCGTAAATTATTCGGTAAAAGAGTTGTGGGTTAACATTCATTATCCAACTACGGTTCGATAGGTTTTATGAACCGCCCGGTTCGGAACCGCACGCCGGGTGGTGTGAGGGCTGCCGGAGAAAAGCTGGCGGCTACCCGATTTAAGCCTTGATAAAAACTGAAAAGGTAACTTAGTAGTGATAGCGTGCTTGCAGAAAATCAATTTTACTATCTCTCACTAAATATACAATCCGGTGTTCCTGTGTAAGTCTTCTGGACCAAGTATTAGGAGCTAAATATTTTAGTGGTTCCGGTTTTCCAATGCCTTTGAACGGATCCCTCATAATAGCCTCAATAATTTCAAAGGCTTTTATGGCAATTTTCCGATCTTTTTTTACCCAGTATTTTAGATCCTCTCGAAATTCAGGTTGGAATACAGCTTCTCTCAGTATTTTACCTTTTGCCAATCCCAACCTCTTTTTTTAAATCCTCAGTTTTCGTTGCGGATTCTGAGTCTGATAATGCTCGGTTCAACGCCTTTAATAACCGTTCCGCGTTTTTAGGGGATCTAAGTAAATGTGCCGTCTCAAATAGGCTTTCGAGCTCTGTCGCTGAAATTAAAGCGACATCCTCTTTACCTCTGCGATTGATTATTACTGTTTCCTGGTTATATGTAACTTCATCAAAAAGCTTCGCAAGATTTGCTCTGGCGTTTGTATATGTGGTGTGAATAGCCATAATTCCTCCTTTATTATGTACAGATATACTGTACCTTATTAAAGAAGTTTTGGTCAAACACCAAATTGAACCCTTTGTCATTTTTAAGGCCCTTAACGCCTGTTTGAGCCGCGGCTTTGACGACGGCTGATTACTTATGATCTTACCAGGAACTTTGTAAATATTTTGTGCATCGAGCGCGATTGCCGTCCACTGAATGCACTTGTTAACCCATCAATATGCAAACAACTCTTGTAAGCAACTAATAGTTTTGATTTGAGCACTTTTTGAAATAACACCAAGTTTTTGGACTAGCCTTGACTTATCTACTGTTCTCATCTGGTCAAGCAGGATCAAACCTTTTTTACCTTGAAATATATTTTGAATCCTGGTTGGGTAAGCAAATCCTTTTGAGGTCATTGGAGCTACAATGGCTGTCTTTAAAGCTGACATCTCATTTGGAGATATTACAACGCAAGGTCTTGTCTTTTTTATCTCAGAACCCTGAGTCGGGTCTAATTGAACCAACCAGATATCAAATCTCTGAACCTCTTTTTTTACCATTCCCAATCCTCAGTATCTACCAATGGAGCATCCAGCCAACCTTGCTCTGTTTGGTTTGATTCATCGGGTTGAATGGTTTTGTCAAACTGCGCTTTCCACCCTTCTCTAGGATTTTTCACAGGTTTGATCAGCAAACCATCATCAGTGATTTTAAATTCTAGTTCTTTATCTTCTAATTGAGCTTGTTCGATAATAGCTTTTGGAATTCTCACCCCTTGTGAATTTCCAATTCTTATTAAAGATGTCATCTTTGCCTCCGTCTATGATTAATGTAATTACAATATAATCACAAGAAAGCATAAAGTCAAATTAAATCCGGTTCTTCACTTTTTGGGGTTAACGCCTACATCACCAGCTGCTTAGATGATGGTTGATTAACGATGAACATTTCCACGGAGCTTCGGAAAAATAACTCACCGAGGGCGTGGCAGTCAGTGTTTATGCTGTTGTTATGTGCCTATATATAATTGCATTATTTCTTTTTATGACTTTCTATTTCTTCGTCTGATCGTATGATTCCACTTGGAGGAGCACCACCTCTACCACCACCAAACCCCCCACTGTAACTTGGACCTGTGTTATGATCACCACCTCTGAATCCAGAAAATAGCCAGGAAGTTAAAAATGAACCAAGCGCACAAACTGGAATCCCAATAGCCAATGAAGTTAGCAGACTTCTTATTTCAAATGCCTGTGTGAGGTAGTAAAAAATGCAAACTAGAATCACACCAATCACTAATCCAAACTTTGGTCTCTTGATTCCGAACACAGCGGAGATGAATCCTGCAATTATAAAGAATATGTTTTCCATTTTAAGCTTTCGTTATAATATTATCTGAATTGGAATGTCTGAATTCTCAGCGATAGCACCGTAACGACCGGCGGCTCTTGGCCGTCGCTGTGCAAACCGATGTTATGCCAAAATTAATATAACATTCCTTTATAATTATTTACTAATGCTTTAATTATTTTATCGATTCGTTTTTTTCGAGTCTCTTCTGTTTTTGCATCACAATAAAACACAGCAAATTGTTTTTGTCTTGAAGGAGCTTTAGATTCAAATAAACATAATATGTCTTTATGTTGTTTTAATTCCTTTTTTAAAATTTCTATTTTTACATTAATATCTATGGCAATTATATCATCATTCTTTTCAGTCTTATATGCATCAACTCCCGCATTTGCCACTAATCCGGTTTTAAGTGATTTTTCATATATTGCTATATTTTTTCCTGACCATTTCTTTGTATCTTTTCTTTTTGAGAAATATTTTTTGTAAGTTTTTTGATCAATAGATTTCATTAATCCATCAATCCAGCCAAAACAAATTGACTCTTCTAATGCATCATTGGCTGAAAATAATTTATTGCCTTTTATAAATACTATCCATATTCCATTTTCTTGTTTATGATTTTTATTAAGCCAGTTTCTATATTCATTTCTATTTTTAAATTCTAATATCTGATTATTTACTATTGACAGCCTCTTGCGGAGTACGTATGTTCACTTTATGAATATATTCCAAAGGAGGTCGTCATGGCTCAAAACAAGGTTCAATTTCAAGAAGGCATGTGCCTTCAC
>Ga0180009_10000196_pt1 | contig 94689 bp, 84 predicted proteins | sample OS_PC_MetaG_FD_123537 | JGI IMG/M metagenome (GOLD analysis project Ga0180009, IMG submission 123537) | Groundwater microbial communities from the Aspo Hard Rock Laboratory (HRL) deep subsurface site, Sweden - OS_PC_MetaG | ecosystem: Environmental > Aquatic > Deep subsurface > Groundwater... | reverse complement strand
GTCGAGAAACGGAATGGACAGAAACGGATGGGCGCGTTCGCTGGCAGCACGCCAGATGGACACCACGGCGTCAGCGTCGTGGTCAGTATAGGGCCTGATCATTGTCAGAGACCTCTTTCATGGTTTGCAGCCCGGCGAATGTCAGCCGCGTGTTTTTGGGATTTTGTGGTTCAAGTCAAAGGGCTCGGCGTGGCGAGGCACGGCGAGACTGATCTTCTGCAACTTGTTTTGGCCGCACCATGCGCGCCAATATTATCGGGACATAAAATCTCCGGCTCAATCTGGAGATCATACCGCATCTGCCGCCATCAACAAAGATACAATTCCGGATGTTTCGGGTGGCTCAGCCCACGGAGGCCACGACCGCGCATGCCTTTGCCAGCGCGGCTGGGTAGAGCGCGTGCTCCACGGGCAGGAGGCGGGCGGCAAGGGTTTCGGCGGTGTCGCCGGGAAGGATGGGGAGGCTGGCCTGCTGGATGATTTCGCCATCATCGACGCCGGGGCTGACCCAGTGGACGGTCGCGCCGGCTTCGGCGTCGCCTGCGTCGAGGGCGCGCTGGTGGGTGTCGAGGCCCTTGTATTTCGGCAGGAGCGAGGGGTGGATATTGATCATCCGGCCTTGCCACTTGCCCACGAACCAGGGCGTCAGGACGCGCATGAAGCCGGCCAGCGCAATGATCTCGGCGCCGGCCTCGGTGAGGGCGGCGTCCACGGCGCGCTCGAAGGATTCGCGGTCCTTGCCGAAAGGCTTGTGGTCAATGGCAAGGGCGGGAACGCCAGCCTCCAGCGCGGTCTCAAGGCCGATGGCGTCGGGGCGGTTGGAGAGGACGAGCACAGGATCGGCCGGATAGTCGGGCGCGGCGGCGGCCTTCAGCAGCGCCTCCATGTTCGAGCCGCGGCCGGAAATCAGGATCGCGAGCTTGAGGCGCTTCATTTCGCGGCGAGGTGGCCGAGGATGACGGGGTTTTCGCCAGCTTCATTGAGCTGGGCCATGGCGGCGTCCGCGTCTTCAGCGGCGACCGCAAAGATGAGGCCGATGCCCATGTTGAAGGTGCGGTGCATCTCGTCTTCGGTGACATTGCCGGCCTGTTGCAGCCATTGGAAGACCGGGAGCGGGGTCCAGGCCTTGCGGTCGATGACGGGCGTCAGGTGGCCTGGCACCATGCGCGGCGTGTTCTCGGTGAGGCCGCCGCCGGTAATATGAGCGAGGCCTTTGACAAGGCCCGAACGGATCAGCGGCAGGGCGATATGCGAGTAGAGCCGGGTCGGCGTGAGCAGGGCCTCGCCGAGCGTCTGGTTGCTGAAGGGCGAGGGCGAGGCATGGTTCAGGCCTTCGCGCTCGACGATGCGGCGGATCAGGGAATAGCCGTTGGAATGCGGGCCCGACGAGGCAATGCCGATCAGGACGTCGCCCGGGACCATATCGTCCATGCGCGGCAGGACCTTGTCGCGGTCGACGGCGCCGACGACAAAACCAGCCAGGTCATAGTGGCCGGGCGGGTACATGCCGGGCATTTCGGCGGTCTCGCCGCCGACGAGGGCGCAGCCGGACCGGCGGCAGCCTTCGGCAATGCCGGACACGACCGCTTCAGCGATGCCGCCTTCGAGTTTGCCGGTGGCAAAATAATCGAGGAAGAAGAGGGGCTCGGCGCCCTGCGCCAACACATCATTGGCGCACATGGCCACGAGGTCGATGCCGACCGTATTGTGTTGTCCGACCTCGAAGGCGAGCATCAGCTTGGTGCCGACCCCATCCGTGCCGGAAACCAGGATCGGGTCGTCATATCCCGCTTTCTTCAAATCAAACAAGGCGCCGAAGCCGCCGAGGCCACCCATCACGCCGGCGCGGGCGGTGGCTTTGGCCATTGGGCCTATGGCGCCGACGAGGCGTTCGCCTGCCTCAATATCGACACCAGCATCACGGTAAGACAGGGGAGTTTTGGGCGTTTCGGTCATGATGCTTCGCGCGTTAGCATGGGGAAATCGCCTGATCCAGTGTTGCTTGCGGTTCCAGCCTCCGCATTGGCTTGCTACAAGGAAGGCTGACAGGGAGGTCGTTGACCATGATTCGTTTGCTTCTCGCCTCGGTATTCCTCGCCTGCGCCGCTTCGCTGCCAGCGGGTGCGGATACGCGCGATGTCTACACCGTTCGCAATATCGAAGTCGATGAGCAGGCGGCGAGCGTCATCGAAGCCCGTGAAAAGGCCATGTCGGTGGCCCGGCAGAAGGCGGCGCGCGCGCTGCTGACCAAGATCACGCTGTCGGATGATCGCGCCTCGGCGGGCGGCCTGCCAGTGGATTATGCCCTCGCAGAGCGCCTCTCGGCGGCAGTGGACGTGCAGGAAGAGACCGCCGGTGCCGGGCGCTATCGCGGCGTCCTGTCCGTCGTGCTGAACCCGCTGATGGTTCGGGCGCACCTCGACAGTATCGGCGTGCCCTATGTCGACACGCAGGGCCCGACGAGCCTGATCGTACCCTTGGCATCGAATTACCAGGCGCAGGAAGACTGGCGCCAGGCGCTGGGCGCAGGCAATCCCAACGCGCTGGCGCCTTATGTGACGGCCTCCAATCCGGGCTATACGGCCTTCTCTGACTGGTCGGCCTTCTCCACCGAAGCGGCGACGGTCGGCGCGCGGCGCGGCGTGCTGGCGGAACTTGAAGGCCGCAACGGTGCGTATCGCACGACGCTGTCGACGGTGACGGCGGCCGGGACGGAACTGCTCGGCACCACGAATTATGCGACGACGCTGAAAGGCGCAGCCGATGCGGCGGCCGAATTCCTCGACGAGGACTGGAAGCGGCGCTCGATCATCCGGGGCGGCACCCGCACGACGACCAGTGCCAGCGTCCGCTATACGTCGCTGGCCGAGTGGAACACGCTGCGCAGCGCGCTGGCGCGGTCGCCGCTGGTGTCCGATTTCAAGATTACCGCGATCGCCCGTGATGGCGCGCTGGTGACGTTTGCCTATGCGGGCGACGAGCCAAGGCTGCAGAACGACCTGCTGCAGCGCGGCGTGTCACTGGCAGAGGCGCCTGATGCCAAGGGCCTGGTGCTGCGTTCGGCTGTGTCTGCTGCGGCGAGGCAATAGAGCTGAACAGAGTCGGCAGGCCCGGTATGCCCGATCAGCTGAGTTTTGGATTTCCGGCCCCGGGGCTCGGGTTTTCCGATCTTGTGATGTCTCCCGGGAATGAAACGGCCCTGCGTATCGTGCAGCGGCCGGAGAACTGGCCGACGCCGGTCCTGTGCCTTGTCGGGCCGCCGAAAGCGGGCCTGACGACGATTGCCCATGCCTGGGCGCGGCAGTTCGGCGGGGACGTGTTTGAGGCCAAGCCGTTCGCTGGCCTGAAGGCACGCGACGTGGAGGCCCGGGCGGCAACCTATACGGCGATCGACGGCGCCGACCGTGTGCCGGCGGGCGACCGGATGTTGTCGCTGATCAATCTCGTTTCGGCCGGGTCGGGGCGGATGTTGCTGACGGCCAATCGGGCGCCGCCAAACTGGCAGGCGCCGTCGCCCGACCTGAAGTCGCGCCTGAATTCGATGCCCGTGGCGGAAATCTATGCGCCGGACGAGGCGATGATGCTGGGGCGGCTGAAAGCGGCGGCGGTGCGGCATTTCCTCAAACTGGAGCCGGATGTCCTCAAATATCTGGTTCCGCGGCTTGATCTCTCCTATGAGGCCATTGAGTGTTTTGCCGAAAGGCTGAGTGACGAGGTGACCGACCTTGGCCGGGCGCCAAGCGTGCCGCTGGTCAAGGACGTACTCGACGCAATGGAAGCGGACGGGCCGGGCGGGCCGAAGCTGGATTGACGAACAGAAGGGCTGACGGGCAGACATGGCAGACGGAACACTACGGACCAACAAGGCGCTGATGACGTCGCCAGACCGGTTCCTGAACCGGGAGCTGTCCTGGCTGGAGTTCAACCAGCGTGTGCTCGAGGAAGCCGCCAACCAGGCGCACCCGTTGCTGGAGCGCCTGCGCTTCCTGTCGATCTCGGCGAGCAATCTCGATGAGTTCGAGATGGTGCGCTATGCGGGCCTGCGCGAACAGGTGCGGGCGGGTATCGTGAAGGCGAGCCAGGACGGACTGAAGCCATCCGAACAGGTCGAGCAGATCGAAAAGGCGTCGCTGCGCCTGATCGCCGACCAGCAGGAACAGTGGCGCACGCTGAAAGGCGAAATGGCGGCGGAGAATATTCACGTCCTGTCGGCCGATGCGCTGACCAAGAAAGAGCGTGCCGAGCTCGAGACCTATTTTCGCAACAATATCTTTCCGGTGCTGACACCGCTGGCCGTGGACCCGGCGCACCCGTTCCCGTTCATTCCCAATCTCGGCTTTTCGATCGCGGTCGATCTTGTGTCGGAGTCTGGCGGGGAAGGCCATGTCGGGATCGTGCCTCTGCCGGCCTTTGTGCGCCGCTTCATCCGGCTGCCTAAATCGACAAAGGGCCATATGCGGTTCGTTGCGCTGGAAGACGTGATCGGCATGTTCCTCGGCGACCTGTTCCCCGGATTCAAGGAAAAGGCCCGCTGCCTGTTCCGCGTCGTGCGCGACAGCGATATCGAGATCGAGGAAGAGGCCGAAGACCTGATTCGCGAGTTCGAGGTGATGCTGAAGCAGCGCCGCCGGGGGCGTATCGTGCGCCTCAGGATGCAGTCGAGCGCGCCGCAGGTCTTGCGCGAGTTCATCACGCACGAGATCGGCGCCGAGCAGGCCGACACGGTGCTGTATGACGGCATCCTCGGCATGGCGCAGCTGTCGGAACTGATCGTCGACGACCGGCTGGACCTGCAATTCCCGCCCTATGAGCCGCGCTATCCCGAACGCATCCGTGAGATGGGCGGCGATTGCTTTGCCGCGATCCGGGCCAAGGACATCCTGGTCCACCATCCGTTTGAGAGTTTCGATGTGGTGGTGCAGTTCATCCGGCAGGCGGCGGCCGATCCGGCGGTCGTGGCGATCAAGCAGACGCTGTACCGGACGACGTCGAACTCGCCGGTCGTGGCGGCGCTGATCGAGGCGGCGGAATCCGGCAAGAACGTGACAGCGCTGGTCGAGATCAAGGCGCGGTTCGACGAGGAAGCGAACCTGCGGCTGGCGCGCGACCTGGAACGGGCCGGCGTGCAGGTCGTTTACGGGTTCATCGAATACAAGACGCACGCCAAGGTGTCTATGGTGGTGCGACGCGAAGGCACGGAGCTTCGTTCGTATACGCACTTCGGAACTGGGAACTATCATCCCATCAATGCGCGCATCTATACCGACCTGTCCCTGTTCACCGCCGATGCAGCGCTGGGGCGGGATGCCAACCGCCTGTTCAATTTCGTGACGGCCTATCGCGAACCACCGCGTGTCGGTCCGGTTCTCGAGAAGATATCCATGTCGCCCCTGTCCCTGAAGCAGGACCTGATCAGGATGATCGGGGACGAGGTCTCGGCCGCGAAAAAGGGCAAGCCGTGCGGCATCTGGGCCAAGATGAATTCCCTGGTCGACGGCGAAGTGATCGATGCGCTGTATCGCGCCAGCCAGGCTGGCGTGCCGATTACGCTGGTGGTCCGAGGCATCTGCTGCCTCAGGCCGGGCGTGCCGGGCCTGTCGGAGACGATAACGGTCAAGAGCATTGTCGGGCGGTTCCTGGAACATTCGCGGATCGTCTGCTTTGCCAGTGGCGAGGCGCTGCCGTCACCGAACGCCAAAGTGTTCATCTCGTCGGCAGACTGGATGCCGCGCAACCTGACGCGCCGGGTCGAGGCGCTGGTGCCGATCGAAAACCCGACCGTGCACCGGCAGGTGTTGAACCAGATCATGGTCGCCAACCTGAATGACGAGCTGCAGAGCTGGATCATGCATGAGGACGGCACCTATCACCGCTTCATGCCGGAGAACCCGGACACGGCGTTCGCGGCGCACCGGTATTTCATGGACAATCCAAGCCTGTCGGGACGGGGCAGCGCGCTGGAGGTCAGCCTGCCGCCAAGACTGTCGCACCGGGGAAGCAAACCGGCATGATGTTTCCGAAAACCGAGCGCGCAGGAATTATCGATATCGGCTCAAACTCGGTGCGTCTGGTGATCTATGACGTGCTGGGCGCGTCGATCCTCCAGACATTCAACGAGAAGGTCATGGCTGGACTGGGCGAGGGGCTGATCCAGCGCGGAACCCTGTCACCGACGGGACGGGAGTCGGCGCTGAGCGCGCTGAGCCGGTATCGCGCGATCCTGAAGGCCCTGCATTTGCGCAATTACACGGCTGTCGCCACCGCCGCCGTCCGCGAGGCGAGCGACGGGGCAGACTTCGTGAGAAAGGCCGGACGGGTGCTGGGGCGACCGGTCATGGTGTTGGCGGGCGCTGACGAGGCGCGGCTGTCGGCGCTGGGGGTGGAGGCGAGCTTCCATCGACCGAAGGGCGTGATGGGCGACCTTGGCGGATCGAGCATCGAATTCCAGAGGATCGGCTCTGGCAAGGCGCGAGGCGAAAGCCTGTTGCTGGGCCCGCTGTCGCTGGCCGAGGAAGCCAGCGACCTGCGCGAGTTGCGCAGGAAAGTGCGCGCGGAACTCAAGTCCTCGAAAGTGCTGCCCGGGGCAGAGGGGCGGTTCTATGCCGTGGGCGGCGCGTGGCGATCGTTTGCGCGCCTGAACATGGAGATCGAGAACTATCCGCTGCACGTGTTGCAGGGATACCAGATGAACGAGGGACAGGTGGCACGGGCCGCGAAGCTTTGCGTGGACAGCGTCAGCAATGCGACCGCGCGCAGCAGGGTGGAAAAAGTCGACCGTCGGCGAGCGAAACACCTGCCGATCGCCGCGATCATCCTGGAAGAAGTCCTGGCCATCAGCCCGCTGGAAGGCGTGACGATTTCATCGGGCGGACTGCGCGAAGGCGTGTTGCGCGACCTGACCGGCGCGGCGGTGACAGACCCGCTGCTTGACGGCGTGATCGCGTTCGGGCGGCTGGACCAGAACCAGATTGCCTTCGGGCAGGCGCTGCACGAATTTGTCAGCCCTGCATTCGCGCCGGAGCCGGACCTGTTCGGGTCTCCGGCTGCTGACGCGCGGATCGAGAAGGCTGCCTGCATGATGGCTGACAGCGCCGGGCGCTTCCATCCGGACCACCGGGCGCTGCTGGCCTACGAGCAGGCCTTGCGGGCGCCCTATGCGGGCGTGACGCATGCAGAGCGGGGCATGATCGCCTTTGCTGTCGGGTGCCGGTACGAGAAGGATTTCAAACGACCGGGCGAGTACCTGAGCCTGACAAGCGACGAGCAGGCTGAACGGGCGCGTCAACTGGGCAGCGCGATGCGGCTGGGTGCAGTGTTCTCGGGACGGTCGGGGCCGATCCTGAAACGCGCGAGCCTGGCGCGCAAGGGCGAGAACCTGGAGCTGCACGTGCTGAAAGTGGACGAGCCGATGGTGTCAGACACGGTGTTGCGGCGCCTGACGCAGACGGCAAACCAGTTGCGGCTCAAGCCGACGGTCGTGACTCGCTAGGGCGGAACACGGCGCGTACCAGACTCGCCCGCGCCCGTCCTTCGACTTCGCTCAGGATGAGCGCTTCACGCGATATCCGCCTTCACCCCACGCATCGACCTGCAAGCTGGATGGGCGTGTGTCAGACGTCGAAGAGCCGGATTTCGCCACCTTCGAACGAGACGGCGAGGTGGCCATTGAGCAGGGCCTGGGCCTTCTTGCCGAACATGTCGAAGCGCCAGCCGGTCATGGCGGCGATGTCTTCGCTGGTCTCGCCGCGCGCGATGCGGTCGATATCGGCGGCATTGGCGATGAGGCGCGGCACGACATTGTGCTCGTCGCTGACATGTTTGAGCAGGACTTTCAGCAATTCCGGCGCGCCGGCTGGAATCTGGGCGTTCTGCACGCGCGGTTCCAGCTCGGGAGCGTACTTGTCCGGATTGTCGATGGCCTCGGTGACGGCATCCATCAGGCTCTGGCCATGCTTCGAGCGGACGAAGCCGCTGGGCACGGCGCGCAACTGGCCATAGTCGCCTTCATTGCGCGGCTTCTGGGCGGCGATTTCCTGGATCGCGTCATCCTTGAGGATACGGCGGCGCGGCTTGTCGAGGTCCTGCGCGAGGCGTTCGCGCCATGCGGCAACGGCAACAACCACGGCGGCATAATCCTTCTTGGGCTTGCGCAGTTTCAGGCGCTGCCAGGCCTTCATCGGGTCCGTGTCGTATTTGACCGGATCTTCGAGGTCCGCCATTTCCTCGCGTACCCAGCCCATGCGACCGGTCTTCTCGAGTTCTTCGCGCATGATCAGGTAGATGTCGCGCAGGTGCGTGACGTCGCCAAGGGCGTAGACGAGCTGTTTCTGGCTGAGCGGACGGCGCATCCAGTCAGTGAACTGGCTGGATTTGTCGATCTGGCGGCGCACGACGCGCTGGACGAGATTGTCGTAGGAGATCGAATCACCGAAGCCGAGCGCCATGGCGGCGATCTGGGTGTCGAAGATCGGCCCGGGCGGATGGCCGATGAGGCGATTGAAGATTTCGATGTCCTGCCGGGCAGCGTGGAACACTTTCACCCGGTTGTCGGCCGCGATCAGGTCGAGGAAGGGACCAATGTCCAGATCCTCGGCCAGCGGGTCGATCAGGCCCTCCACGCCGGGGGCGGAAGCCTGCACGAGGCAGAGCTCCGGCCAGTAGGTGGTTTCCCGATGGAATTCAGTATCGACGCAGATGAAGTCCGATTCGGCGAGTTTGCCGCACAGGTCTTCGAGCGCCGACTGCTCAGTAATAGGAGTCAAGGAGTTGTCAGTCATGATCCGGTTGCGTATCGCAGGCCCTTGACAAGTGAAAGGGCTTAAATGCCCTTGCGGCCCTGATTTCTAATGACTGCCTTTCCGGAGAAACGATCCGATGCATGCCTATCGCACCCATACTTGCGGTGAACTTCGCGCGTCCCACGTGGGCGAAACCGTCAAATTGTCCGGCTGGCTGCACCGCCGCCGCGACCATGGTGGTGTCATGTTCATTGACCTTCGCGACCATTATGGCCTGACGCAGGTCGTGTTCAATCCCGGCGCGCCCGGATTCGAGACGGTCGAGCGCCTGCGCACCGAGAGCGTCTTGTCCATCGAGGGCAAGATCGTGGCGCGCGATGCGAGCCTGGTGAACGCGAACCTTGGCACCGGCGAGATCGAAATGGTGGCTGGGTCGGTGGAAGTACTGTCCGAGGCTGCCGAGTTGCCGCTGCCCGTGTTCGGCGAGCCAGACTATCCGGAAGATATCCGCCTCAAGCACCGCTATCTCGACCTGCGCCGCGAGACGCTGCACAAGAACATGATCCTGCGTTCGAACGTGATCACCAGCCTGCGCCAGCGCATGGTGGGTGAGGGCTTTACCGAATACCAGACGCCGATCCTGACGGCCTCCAGCCCGGAAGGCGCGCGCGACTTCCTGGTGCCAAGCCGGATCCATCCGGGCGAGTTCTATGCGCTGCCGCAGGCGCCACAGCAGTTCAAGCAGCTGTTGATGGTGTCGGGCTTTGACCGCTACTTCCAGATTGCGCCCTGCTTCCGCGACGAGGATGCGCGCGCTGACCGCAGCCCGGGCGAATTCTACCAGCTCGATATCGAAATGAGCTTTGTTACGCAGGAAGACGTGTTCAACGCCATCGAACCCGTGTTGCGCGGCGTGTTCGAGGAATTCGCGGACTGGGACGGCAAGGGCCGCACCGTGCCGGACGAGCCGTTCGTGCATATCCCGTTTGCCGAAGCGATGCTGAAATACGGCTCCGACAAGCCGGACCTGCGCAACCCGATCGTCATCTGCGACGTGTCCGACGTGGTGACGCGCGAAGACGTGACGCTGGGCGTGTTCAAGAAGATCGTGGATGGCGGCGGCATTGTGCGCGCCATTCCGGCACCGAACACCGCCGAGCAGCCGCGCAGCTTCTTCGACAAGATGGATGCCTGGGCCAAGAAAGAGATGCAGGCGCCCGGGCTTGGCTATATCCGCTTCGTGGAAGAGGACGGCAAGCTGGCGGGCACGGGCCCGATTGCCAAGTTCTTTGCGCCTGAAGCCCTTGCCGCACTGGCCGGGACGGCTGGCGTGAAAGCCGGAGACGCGCTGTTCTTCTCGGCGGGCGACAAGACCAATGCCGTGAAACTGGCCGGGGCTGCCCGGACACGAATCGGCGAGGAGCTGGGCCTGATCGAGCCGGGCATCTTCCGCTTCTGCTGGATCATCGACTTCCCGATGTATGAATGGGACGAAGACAACAAGAAGGTCGATTTCAGCCATAACCCGTTCTCGATGCCGCAGGGCGGCATGGAGAAGCTGCTGGCAGCCGACACGGTGGAGAAGCAACTCGACATCAAGGCCTACCAGTATGACATCGTCTGCAACGGCATCGAACTGTCATCCGGCGCAATCCGGAACCACCGGCCTGACCTGATGCTGAAAGCATTCGAACTGGCTGGCTATGGCCCGGAAGTGGTGGAAGAGAAGTTTGGCGGCATGCTGAACGCGTTCCGCTATGGCGCGCCGCCGCATGGCGGGATTGCACCGGGCGTCGACCGGATCGTGATGTTGCTGGCCGAGGTCGAGAACCTGCGTGACGTGATCCTGTTCCCGATGAACCAGCAGGCGCGGGACCTGTTGATGGGCGCACCGAGCCCGGTCGACGACAGGCAGCTGAAAGAGCTGAACATCCGGCTCGCGCCTCAGGTGAAAACCTGAGTCTATAGTCGCCCTATTGGGGAATATCGTTTTGGATATCCTCCTTCACACATAGGCTGTATCCCCGGCGAAAGCCGTGGTCTCATGCGGCTCGCCTGATATCTTCAATTGCCTGAGGTCCCGGCGTTCGCCGGGGCTGCGGGGCGTGTGAATGCGTGCTTATTGCGCTGTGGTGCTCGCCATGATGACATCACCACACAGCGGCAGCAGCAGGCCGGGTGGCATCAGCGTGTCGATCGAGCTGCAGGCGCCGGTGAAGTTTGCCAGGTCGTGATGTGTCATGCCGGAGAGGTCGGCTGCGATGAACCGCACGTCGCGGAACGAGGCGCCAGCGACATCTGCGCCAGTCATCATGACGCCCGTCATGTTGGCGCCATTGAGGATGGTTGCCTTCATCACGGCCTTGTCGAATTTCACACCGGTAAGGTTTGCGCCAGAAAGGTCAGCCTCATCGAGCTGGGTCTCGCCCAGGTCTGCTTCCGAAAAATTGGCACCAACCATCAGCGCGCCCTGCATGTTGGCGCCGCGCAGGATGGTCTTACGGAATTCGGCACCGGTGGCCTGAACGCCCATCAGGCGGGCATTCGACAGGACGGCATCGGAGAAACGGGCTGATGTCAGGACGGCCGTGCGCAGGTCGACGCCGGACGCATTGGCGCCTTCGAAATTGGCGCTGGTGGCCTGGATGCCGCGCATGAAGGCGAATTCGAGATTGGCACCGGGATAGTTCGCCCCGCTGAGCGTCCAGCCGGACATGTTGCGACCCGCAAGATTGCATCCGCCGCACGATCCGACATAGCCGGGTTGCCACGCAACCGGCTTGCCCTGCGCAACGGAAGGGACCGACACGCCCAAGAGGGCGATCACGGCAAGCAAGTTCAGGCGGAAAAGCATACCAGTCATGTACTCGGAATATCGCGTTGTCTTATCCTGCTATACTGAACAAACCGTAACAACTGCAGAAGTGCGCCAAGTGTTGCCAAACTGTCGCGCGAAAGTCTCCCTTACCTGAACTGATAGACGACGTCTCCGGAACCGGCGTGATTATTTGGAGACGCGGCCTTCTTCGCCACACGTGTCGCAGGACGTGTCGCCCTCATCGCTGATGGTGAAAACCGTGAAACTGCCACAGGATTCACAGCCCTGTTCGAGATAGGCGGGCGATTCAAGTTCCTCGGCGCCGGCGTCAAGATCCGATTCGGCCTGTTTCTCGGCGCGGCGCTTGTCGAGGATGACGATATTGTCGGGCAGGTGGCCACGAGAGAATCCGCGCGAGATGATCTGGGCCGCCTCTTCGGTGAATTCCGCCGGCTCGCGCGTGGCATCGCCCGCGCCGCGGCCAAGCCCGTCGTGCGTGACATCGACTTCGGCGAGATCGTCGCGGCCGAGATAGGACACGGCCAGTTCCCGGAAGATGTAGTCGAGGATAGACGTGGCGCGCGTGATGCGGTCGTTTCCGGTGACCTGGCCAGCCGGCTCGAAGCGGGTGAACACGAAGGCATCGACGAATTCTTCCAGCGGCACGCCGTATTGCAGGCCGATCGAGGTGGCGATGGCGAAATTGTTCATCAGGCTGCGGAACGCGGCGCCTTCCTTGTGCATGTCGAGGAAGATCTCACCGAGATGGCCGTCATCGAATTCGCCGGTGTGGAGATAGACCTTGTGGCCGCCGACGGTGGCTTTCTGGATATAGCCCTTTCGCCGGTCGGGCAGGCGGGTGCGGGCGGCGGACCGGGCTTCGCGGAATTCCGGCGATGATTGCGGCAGGTCAGCCTCGTCGGCGAGTTCCTCGGCGAGGGAGAGGATATGCTCCATCCGGTCACGGACGTCTTCACCGGCAGGCGCGCGATGGCCGACCAGATGGGCCGACAGGCCGTCTGCAATGACGGCTTCGGCCATGTCGAGACCGGCGCGGGCACTGACCGAAACGACGACTCCGCCGCCCAGCGCCTTGTCGCAGGCGACAGCAAAGCGGATTTCGTCCGTCGGTGACACGTCGATCACGAAACCGCATTCCTGCAGCGCGCGCGCGGCGATGGCCTCACCTGCGCCGTCGAGAGCGGCCTCGGCTTTGGCGATGTCTGCGCGCGAAAAGCCCATGGCGGACAGCACGCCGCGCCCGTCGGCATCAAAATTCTCGGGCGTGAGCTTCAGGTCATGGGAGATGATCTCGTCGCCGAGCACCCAGCGCGAGAAGGCAGCATTGAGCGGCAGGCCCTCGCCGAGCGCGCGGCCCACCCGGTCGAGTGCGGCTTCGGTGAAGCCCCGGTCGCGCAGGCGCGCGATGCCGAGTGCCGTTTCGAGATCCTGCGTGCCTGAATTGGATATCCGGTCGAGTACGCCGGGCAGGGCTTCGGGCGCGCGGGCGGCGAGGCCGATTCGCGCGGCGCGGGTGAGGCTGGGCGCGTCGTCGCCATAGGTGAGTACGGCGCGGACCGGTGCGGCGGCGTCGCTTTCGCAATCGGGCAGGGCAGCCATCGGATCGGTGACGGGCAGGATCATGACGCGGCACGGGCGCTTGCTGCCCGACTTGCGGGCCTGAAGACCGAGCGCTTTGGCATGGCTCGCGCTGAATGCGGCGCCGGCAGCGGCTGAGCGAACGAGCGCCGACATGGCGGCACCGGCGGCGATGCCCGCATCGGAGGCATAGTCGAGGCCGAGCGCCATGACGGCAGCGCCAAGGCCGGTTAGGACGATGATCCCGTCTTTCATGTCAGCAGTGGCGGCTTCTACGGCGGAGATGAGGAATTCGTCCTCGAATCCGTCCGGGCTGACGGCTTGCGAGACATCGACCATGCGGGCGGGCGCAGCGGCTGGCGGCAGGGCATCCTTCAGGAAGAGGATCTCCGCGCCTTCCTTCAGCGCAGCCAGCAGGGATGGCTCGATCGCGATGTCGACAGGCCGGGCGGTGAAGACGGCGGGTGGCGGCGCTGGCGTATCGACAGCGGCGGCGCGCAGGGCGTCGGCAGTGCGCAGGATGCCGCCGGGCAGGCGAAGGGCTTCTTCGAGCAGGTCCTGTGGCAGGCCCGAGGCGAGGGCCTCGGCCAGTTCGGCATTGCGAGGGGCGGGCCCGAGGCGTTCGAGCATTTCGGCGAGCGCGAGCTGGGACACGCTCTGCAGGCTGGCGGCTGAGGCCGACGCAGCGAGCCCGTCAAGGGCCATGGGCGTCATGTCGGCCGGTGTGAGCCCGGCAGCACGGCAGAGTGTGCCGAACGCCGTCTCGGGCGATATGAGGCCATCGGATTCGGCGGCGGTCAGGATTTCGTCCCGGCTTTGGTCAGGCATAAGCGGCTCCTTCGCGAATCACTCACGCAGAGCGTGACGGGTGCGGCGCGCAGCTTCAACTGCTGGAGGTGGATTATTGTGGGGATGGCGGCTGAATCTGGCGCCTATTCGGCTGGATTCCGGAAGATGAGGTCCGGCAAGCCGTCACCGTTCGAATCATCGAGCACGATACCTGGCGTGAATTCTGTTCCGCCATCGAGGGCGGGCGTGACGAGAATGCGGAAGGGGAGGTCGTACTGGCCCGGATTTGGCAGGGTCGGATCGGCGAACGGATCGGGCCGGCCGGCGACGTCGACGGGCTGGTCCGGGGCATCGAGATTGCCGGCGCGCCTGAACTGCCCGGTGCCGTCGCCTGTAAACAACGGATTGTCGCCGTCGAAGGCATACAGCGCGAGATCGATCCGGGCGTCCCCCGTGACGTCTTCCAGCAGGATCTGGGCATAGCTGCCGGCGCTGCCGTCTACGGGGCGTGGCATGAACTGGCCCTGGCCATCATTGAGCAGGATGAGGCAGTCCTGTCCGTCACCGCGGGCGATCGCGAAATCTGTATCGCCATCTGCGTCCACGTCCGCTGCAGCGATCCCGGTGGCACCGGATTCGGTGCCCGCCAGTGGCGTCGCAAGGCCAAAGCCGCCCCTGCCGTCGCCGGCAAGGAGGAGGCTGACGCCGGTTCGCCGGGCGATTGCAAGATCTGGCGTGCCGTCGCCGTTCACATCTGCAAGGACCGCGTTGATCGCTTCGCCGTCCGGATCGCCTGCCAGAGCGAACTGGCCGGTGCCATTGTTGAGTGAGATGGCGGCTGGCGCGCCGTTCTGGACGGTGGCGGCGTCGGCGCGCACAGTATTCGTGCGTGCGTCGTCGAAGACGAAATAGGGTGAAACGCGGTATTCTGGCGCCCTGTCGTGCGATTCGGGGCGGGTCTGCGCCTGGTTCGATGCGCCGAGGGCGGCGACCAGGACGGCAATGATGGTGAGTTTGCCGTTCACGTTCATGCGACCTGCCTCTTTCACGATGGTGTCCAGACCAACAATGCTAGGCCATATCGGCAGCTGAGTCAGCCATATCGGCGCATAGGCTGGAGCATCGGCCGGATGCGGCGCATTGCCTGCCGGGGCGGTCTGGATTAACAGGCCGACTGACGCCATATTGCGGCCATCAAGTCACGTCAGGACAGGCAGACTATGCTGAAGCAGATTTTCACCTGGTGGAGCGGTATAACCGTGGGCGCCTCTTTCGATATCAAGCGGCGCAGCGGCTATGTCGGTACCGACGAATACGGCAATCGCTATTTCGAGGATCGCAAGGCGTCGCTTGAAGGGCGCCACCGCCGGTACGTGATGTACAAGGGCCTGGCCGAGCCGTCGAAAGTACCGGCCGACTGGCATGGCTGGCTGCACCACACGGTGAACGAACCCCCGACCCACATGCCGCTGGAGCGGCGCGACTGGGAAACCGATCATACCCCGAACATGACCGGCACGCCGTACGCCGTGAAGCCGAAAGGCAGCCTGTCGGAAGGCGCCCGGCGCCAGAAGTCCGACGGCGACTACGAGGCCTGGACACCCGATGCGTGAGTCGTTCTTCGAAACCCTTGTCGGCGCGCTGGTCGTGGCCGTTGCAGCAGTCTTCCTCTGGTTCGCGCTGGCCGTTGGTGGCGATGCTGAAACCAAGGGTGACCAGTACAATGTGCTGGCCCGGTTCAACAACGTGTCCGGGATATCGCGCGGGTCCGACGTGCGGATTGCTGGCGTAAAAGCCGGCGTTGTCAAATCGATCGAAGGCGATCCGACGCGATTCGAAGCGGTGCTGACCCTGTCGCTCGACAAGAAATGGGAGCTTCCCGACGATACCGATGCCCGCATTTCGACGGACGGTCTCCTCGGCGGTGCCTATATCGGCCTCGAGCCGGGTGGCGGCTTCGACACGATCCCGCAGGATGGCACCGGCGAAATCCTTTACACGCGCGGCAGTGTTGACCTGCTGACCCTGTTTGCCTCGTTTGCAGGCGGCGGTGGCGGCGATGCGGCCGCAAGTGCAGAGGAACCGGTCGCGATGCCTGAGCTAGCACCTGAGCCTGTCTCACAGCCGGCCCCGAAGCCCGCGCCGAAGAAAAAACCTGACGCCGTAACGACGCCCGAGCCGAAGCCCGCTGGCCCGCCCGAGCCCGCTCCTGAGGCCGCAACGCCATCCGAGCCGGCTGTGGCACCCGCTGACGATCCCTATCCTGCCGGAGACGACGGACAATGATCCGATTCCTTGCTGCATCTGCCGTTGGCCTCGGCCTGATTGGTGCTGCGCACGCAGCGACGTTCGACCAGAAGAACACGGCGACATTGCGGGCCCTGGACAAGATCACCGGGCGTTCGACGGACATTGACGTGAAGGTCGGTGAACCGGTCGTGTTCGGTTCGTTGAAAGTGGAGCTGAAGGCCTGCTACCAGACACCGCCTGAAGAAGCGCCGGAAAGCGCGGCTTTCCTGAAAATACATTCGACGCAACCTGTTGCCGTCGAAACGATGGATGCTGCCGTGTCGGCCGATGTGGTGGAAACGGTGAGCGAAGAGAACCCGGAACTTTTCTCAGGCTGGATGTATGCATCTTCGCCCGGCCTCAGCGCGCTGGAGCACCCCGTCTATGATATCTGGGTGATCCGCTGTACTGCGCCAGCCCCGGTGAAGCTGCCAGCGCCCGTCATCGCACCGGCCGACGAGCCACTGCTGGACGATGTCCCGCCGTCGCTGGATACCGAGCCTACCCCGGAATAGAAATCCGCGGTGACCGTCAGCGCGTCGCGCAGGCGGGCCTTGAAATCCGCGCGCGAAATTTCGATCAATCCGAATTGTTCGAGATGCGGGTTGTGGAATTGCGCGTCGAGCAGCGTGTAGCCGCCGGCGATCAGGCGGGCAGCGAGATGAACCAGCGCTATCTTTGACGCGTCGGTGGCGCGCGAAAACATGCTCTCACCGAAAAAGGCCCCGCCAATCGCGACGCCGTACAGCCCGCCGACGAGCTGGTCGCCGTCCCAGCATTCGATGGAGTGGGCGTGCCCCTCGCGGTGCAGGCTGCTGTACAGATTGAGGATTGCGGAATTGATCCAGGTGCTTTCGCGCCCGGCACCTTCCTCGGCACAAAATTCCATGACGCGCGTGAACGCCGTGTCGGCGGTCACGCGGTAGGGTTCCTGGATCACGGTGCGCTTCAGGCGTCGGGGGATGTGGAAGGCGTCGAGCGGAAGTATGCCGCGTAAGTCGGGATCGACGAGGAACAGGTTCGGATCATCGCGCGAATCCGCCATCGGGAAGACGCCCCGGCGATAGCAGGCGAGCAGGTCCTGGGTTCCGAAGCGCGATGACATGATCTGAATATGAATCTCGCTGGCGCGCCTGTCCATGGGGCAGACTGCGCCAGCTGTTGAGAAGGCCCGGGCTTTACTCGGCCGTGATCTTGTTTTCGGCGAGGAATTTTTCGAGCCAGTGGATATTGTAGTTTCCGGCCAGCACGTCTTCATTGTCGACGAGGCGGCGATGCAGGTCGAGCGTCGTGAAGACGCCGCCGACAACCATTTCGGCCAGCGCGCGGCGCAGGCGCATGATGCATTCGCGGCGTGTGCGACCGTGAACGATGAGCTTGCCGATCAGCGAATCATAATGCGGTGGGATGCGGTAGCCGGCATAGGCGGCGCTATCGAGTCGCACGTCCGGGCCGCCCGGGGCATGGAAATCCGTGATCAGGCCAGGTGAAGGCACGAAGGTTTCCGGGTGTTCGGCATTGATCCGGCACTCGATGGCGTGGCCGACCAGCATCACGTCTTCCTGGCGGAACGAGAGCTCCTTGCCTTCAGCAATGCGGATCTGTTCGCGCACGAGGTCGATGCCGGTGATCATCTCGGTGACGGGATGTTCGACCTGCAGGCGGGTGTTCATTTCGATGAAGTAGAACTTGCCGTCCTCATAGAGGAACTCGATCGTACCGGCGCCGCGATAGCCGAGCTTTTCCATGGCACGGGCGCAGATACCGCCGATTTCCTCGCGTTGGGCCTGGTTGAGGGCCGGCGAAGGGGCTTCCTCGAAGACTTTCTGGTTGCGACGCTGGAGCGAACAGTCTCGCTCCCAGAGATGCGCCACGTTGCCATGCGTGTCGGCAATGATCTGGACTTCGATATGGCGCGGGCCTTCGAGGTATTTTTCGAGATAGACGGCGTCGTCGCCGAACGCGGCCTTGGCCTCGGTCTTGGCAGTTTTCACCGCGTTTTCAAGGTCGGCTTCGGTTCTTGCGAGCTTCATGCCGCGACCACCGCCACCGGCGGAGGCCTTCACGAGGACCGGGAAGCCGATCTTCTTGGCGGCCTTCTTGGCTTCGGCAATGGAGGTCAGCGCACCTTCGGAGCCCGGCACGCAGGGCACACCGGCCTCGATCATCGCCACCTTGGCGGCAATCTTGTCGCCCATGATGCGGATATGCTCGGCCGTCGGGCCGATGAAGGCCAGGCCGTGAGCCTCGACCATTTCGGCGAACTGGGCGTTCTCCGACAGGAAGCCGTAGCCGGGATGGATCGCGTCGGCGCCAGTGATTTCAGCAGCCGCGAGGATCTGGGATTTCTTGAGATAGCTTTCCGAGGAGGGCGGCGGGCCGATACAGACGCTTTCGTCGGCAAGGCGCACGGCCATGGCGTCCCGGTCGGCGGTGGAGTGAACCACAACCGTCATCAGGCCCATTTCCTTGCAGGCGCGGTGAATTCGCAGGGCAATCTCGCCGCGATTGGCGATCAGGACCTTCTTGATCGTGCGTTGCTCGGCCATGCTATTCAATCAGGGCCAGCGGTTCGCCAAATTCCACCGGCTGCGAGTCGGTGACGTAAAGCGCTGTCAGGGTGCCGGCGCGGTCGGCTTCGACCGGATTGAAGGTCTTCATGGCTTCGACGAGCATCAGCGTGTCGCCTTTTTTGACCTTGTCACCGATATTGAAGAACTGTTTGGCGCCGGGTTCAGGGGACAGGTAGACGGTGCCGACCATGGGCGATTTGATCGCATTGTCCGATACGGCTGGGGCTGCGGGCGCGCCTGCAGCGGCGGGGGCTGCAACAGCGGCGGCGGCGGGGGCTGCAGCGACGGGCGCGGCCATGACCGCGTTTTGCATCACAGGTGCCGCCGGCTTGCTGACCCGGATTCTCAGGCCGTCATGCTCGATTTCCACTTCGCCGAGGTCCGCTTCCCGCAGGATCGCGGCCAGTTCCCGGACGAGGCCGGTGTCGAGTTTTGTCTTTGCAGTGCTCATGGGACGCTAAATTTCTCCTTGGCCCGTCAGGGACTTGGCTGCCAGAAGCGCAAGCTCATAACCGTAGGCGCCGAGGCCCGCAATCGTAGCTTTTGCGACAGGCGCAACGTAATTCACTTGGCGGAAGGCTTCGCGCGCCGCCGGGTTGGACAGGTGCACTTCAATAACCGGCACCTTGCAGGCCCTGAGGGCGTCATGCAAGGCCACAGATGTATGTGTGAAGGCAGCTGCGTTGAGGATCAGGACAGAGCCATCGCGAGAGGCTTCCTGGACCCAATCCACCAGTTCGCCCTCATGATTGGTCTGGCGCGCCTCAAGGGGCACGCCGCCAGCCAGGCTGCGCAGGCGGGTATGGATATCTTCGAGTGTTTCGTAGCCATAAATCTCCGGCTCGCGCGTACCGAGCAGGTTGAGGTTTGGCCCACCGAGAACATATATCGGTTTTGACATGGGCCCCGTCTTGCTCTGGAACGCCCGGCAAGGCAAGGGGGCTTTGAACCGGAGGCGGCAGACATGCAGATCACCCTGAATGGTGAGACACGGCAGGTTAACCAAGGCACGACCCTGTCGATGCTGCTGGAAGAGCTGTCGGCGGCCACCGGGCGCGACCCGCGCGGCATAGCCGTGGAGCGCAACCTCGAGATCGTGCCGAAGTCTGAACATGCCTTTACCGTGCTGGAAGAGGGCGACCGGCTGGAACTTGTGCAGTTCGTCGGGGGCGGTTGACCGGGCGAGGAGTTGACGGGCGGGATCAACGCGGCCAGATCAGCAGACATGACTGATACACCCCTGATCATTGCCGGAAAATCCTACGCGTCTCGCCTGATTGTCGGAACCGGAAAATATGCCAATTACCAGCAGAACGCCGATGCGGCGCGCGCGGCTGGCGCCGAGATCGTCACCGTTGCGCTTCGCCGGGTAAACCTGTCCGATCCGAGCCAGGAAATACTGACCGACTTCGTGAAGCCTGACGAGTTCACATACCTGCCCAATACGGCGGGCTGCTACACGGCTGACGAGGCCGTGCGGACGCTGCGCCTGGCGCGCGAGGCCGGCGGCTGGAATCTCGTGAAGCTGGAAGTGCTGGCCGACCAGAAGACGCTCTATCCGAACATGCCGGAGACGCTGGAGGCCGCCAAGGCGCTGATCGCGGACGGGTTCGAGGTCATGGTCTACTGCTCCGATGACCCGGTCTACGCCAGGATGCTGGAAGAGGCCGGGTGTTGTGCAATCATGCCGCTGGGCAGCCTGATCGGCTCAGGCCTCGGCATCATGAACCCGGTGAACATCCGCCTGATCGTGGAACAGACCCGCGTGCCGGTGATCGTCGACGCGGGTGTCGGCACGGCGTCGGACGCGGCGATCGCGATGGAGCTTGGCTGTGACGGCGTTCTCATGAACACGGCGATTGCAGCGGCGAAAGATCCGATCCTGATGGCGAGCGCGATGAAACATGCGGTGATCGCCGGGCGCGAGGCCTATCTCGCCGGACGGATGCCGAAGAAGATGTATGCTGACCCGAGTTCACCCCTCGCCGGTTTGATCTAGGTGCGCGCCGCAATCATTGGCGCGGGACCGGCAGGCCTGATGGCGGCCGAGGCGCTGGCCGCACGCGGCATCACTGTCGACATCTACGATGCGATGCCGAGTGTCGGGCGAAAATTCCTGATGGCGGGCAAGAGCGGGCTGAATATCAGCCATGCCGAAGACAGGGACGTGTTCCTCTCGCGCTATCGCGGGGATGCCCGGTTGGCAGAAATGGTCAAGGCGTTCGGGCCGAGTGAAATCATGGAATGGATGCAGGAGCTTGGCATACCTGCGCATACCGGGCCGACGGGGCGCATGTTTCCCGAGATGATGAAAGCGTCCCCCTTGCTGCGGGCCTGGCTTGTCCGGTTGCAGGAGATGGGCACTGTGCTGCATCCGCGCCATCGCTGGCAGGGATGGGATGATACAGGCGCACTCATGTTCGATACGCCGGATGGCGCCGTGACGGCGACACCCGATGCGACAGTTCTGGCGCTGGGCGGGGCGAGCTGGAAACGTCTTGGGTCTGATGGTGCGTGGGCGTCCTTGCTGGCCGGCAAGGGTGTGGCGACCGCGCCGTTCGGGCCGTCGAATTGCGGATTCCTTGCGGACTGGACGGATCACCTGAAGGAAAAGTTCCCGGGCGACCCGCTGAAGTCCGTGCGTTTGTGGACGGATGGTGTGCACGGGCGCCAGGAGACGCGATCTGAATTCGTGATTACCGAACGCGGGGTTGAGAGCGGCGGCATCTATACGTTGTCGGCGGCGCTGGTGGGCGCGCTGGCGCGGGACGGCAGCGCGACCCTGTTCGTGGACCTGTTGCCGGATATGGACGAAGGCGCGATTGCTGCGAAACTCGCACGGCCGCGCGGCAAGCAGTCCATGGCCAATCATTTGCGCAAGAGCGTGCACGTGTCCGGTGTGAAACTGGCACTGTTGCATGAGGCGACGGGCGGGCCGCTGCCGGCGGAACCGGAGGCGCTGGCGCAACTGATCAAGGCTGTGCCGATCAGGATCACCGGGACGGCGCCGCTGGACGAGGCGATCTCGACGACAGGCGGCGTGGTGTGGCGCGCGCTCGACGACTATCTCATGCTGCACGACATGCCGGGCGTGTTCTGCGCCGGCGAGATGATCGACTGGGACGCACCGACGGGAGGCTATCTGATCACGGCCTGTCTTGCGACAGGCAAGGCAGCAGGCGAAGGCGCGGCGACCTGGATAGCGCGCACCTAGAGCCGGTAGACCTTGCGGGCGGTACCGCTGAACATGGCGGTCTGGTCAGCCTCTGAATAGTCGGCGGCAATCTTCTTCAGGCCGTTCCAGAGCGTGCGATAGCCGATCGACAGGCGGTCGACCGGAAAATTGCTTTCGAACATGCACCGCTGCGGACCGAAGCACTTGATCGCATGGTGATAATAGGGCGCCTGCGCCTCGACGAACTCATCCGATGTGGGCGGCGTGGCGTGCGTGTTCCAGCCGAAGCCATTGTCCGGCATGGCGAGGCCGCCAATCTTCGCAAAGACGTTCGGGCGCTTGGCAACGGCGGCGATGTCGTCTTTCCATTGCGCGAAATTGGCGTCGCGTTTGCCCTCATAGGGGCCGACGCCGAGCGGCGTGCCGAAATGGTCGAGGATCATGGTCGTGCCGGGTACGGCGCTGGCGAGGTCTGCGAAGTCGCGGATCTGGTGATGGTAGTTCCACGTGTCATAGGTGAATCCACGTTCGCCGAGACGGGCAACGCCGCGCCGAAAGTCTTCGTCCCTATAGAGGCCTGCGGGCGCACGGCCGGGGATCGAGAAGGCGGCGCTGTCCGGATCGTGGGCGCCGGCGTGTCGGATGCCGCGAAAGAGGCCGTTGGCGGCGGCAAGATGGGCGTCGAGGATCTCGTCGAGGTCGGAGCGGCGCAGGTCTGCATGGCCGATAATGCCGGCGATGGTGGCCTTGTCGGGGTCGGCGGCGGAACGGGCGGCGGCAGCCGCGACGAACTCGGTCTCGCCGATGGGCTTCAGGTGGTCGGGGCCGTCCTTGCGATAGGATGAGCCGCATTCCATGAACACGGTCTGGGTGACGTTGTGGCCGTCTTCGGTGTCGGACCAGAGTTCTTCCAGGTCGTAGCTGAGGTGGGGTTTCGGCCAGAGGTGATGGTGAGGGTCCACGATCTCGCGATCCGGATCGATCACGTCTTCACGGACCTGTGCGAGCCATTCTGTATTGTTGAACATGCGCTTCCTCCTGGCCTGCCGTCAGCTTCTGGCGAGCTGTGTGCCTATTCAGGCGCATTGCGACGGCGAGGCAAGGGGTGGCGCAAGGTTAGGTCAGGTGGACATCTTCAAACCGGAAGCCGATGCGAAACAGGCAATATCCCATTTCATCAATCGCGCCGACGACGTCCGGACTTGTGTCATCGTCCGTGCGTGTTCGCGTATGGACCCAGCTTTCGATCTGGCTTTGAATAGGGAACGGGGCGCCTTGCTGCACCGTTAGCCGGAAGCTGGGTTCCGTCTTATGCACGAAGAACTCGTACATCCGCGCGTCTGACACAGTACTATACCTTTACGAGGCCGATCTCGCGGAGGCGTTCCATCAGGTAGTCCTGCGCGGTGATCGGGGGCTGGGGCTTGCCGCCTTCGGCGACGCATTGGGGCAGGGCCTCGATGATGACATCCTGGTTGAAGTGGAGGAAGAAGGGCGTCGAGTAGCGCGGAAATTTCGCGCGCTCGGGCGCCGGGTTGACGACTCGGTGCGTGGTCGAAGGCAGGACGCCGGCCGTGAGGCGCTGGAGCATGTCGCCGCAATTGATGACGAGGGCGCCGGGCGGCGGGTTGACCGCGAGCCATTCGCCGGAGCGGTGCTTCACTTCGAGGCCAGCCTCTTCGGCCCCGAGAAGGAGCGTGATGACATTGATGTCTTCATGCGCGCCCGCGCGGACGGTGCCTTCCGGTGGCGGGTTTTCCTGTGGCGGATAGTGGAGGAGGCGGAGGATGGAATTGCCCATCTCGACGCGGTCTTCGAACCACAGCTCATCAAGGCCGAGGTGGAGCGCGATGGCGCGCAGGAGATCACGGCACATTTCGTCCAGCGCATCGAAGAGGGCGCGGGTGGCGCGGTCAAAATCCGGTATCTCGCCGACGCTGGGCGTGTCGGCCATGGTCTTGCGATAGGGTGAGTTGGCCGGCAAGTGGCGACCGGTGTGCCAGAATTCCTTGAGGTCTGCCTTGGCGGCGCCCTTTGCATTCTCGGTGGCAAAAGCGGTGTAGCCGCGCTGGCCGCCGCCGGACTTGCCGTCATAGGCGAGCTTGGCGATATCCGGCATGGCGAAGAAGGCCTTCGTGGCGCGCAGGTTCTCGTCAATGACGCTTTGGTCGACCGGATGGCCGGCGATGACGGCAAAGCCAGTCTCACGGAACGAGTTTCCCAGCGCTTCGGCAAAAGCCGTATTGTCTTCGCGCCACAGCGCGTACGGGATCGGTTTGAAATATTCGGTCATGGTTCAAGTTTGCCAGATTGTCGCGAGAGCGGAAAGCTAAAATGGCTTATCGGGCTGTGAGCGGCCTTCGAGCGTTCAGGGTTAATCAGGCGCCCCCGGACGGTAACACTCTGCCCCTTTGGGCGCTCTGGCGTTAACTATAACGCAAATCTCTCACGGCACTCTCCACACATCGCCGGACAAGGCGGGTGGTGGTTGCCAAGGCAGGACACGGGACTGATCCCGGCGATGCGGTGGCAAGGTGAAACAGGAACAAGACAATGCCCTTTGCAGATTACGCTTTAGACCTCGCATCAATGCTCGGACCGGATTCGGCTCCCGAGGAACTTTACCAGGCCGGCCTGGTCTATTCGACCGGCCTTAACGTGGAAGTCGACATGATTGCCGCGCATAAATGGTTCAACCTTGCCGCCCTGCGCGGGATGGAAGATGCCAAGATTCAGCGCGCCGAACTGGCCGATATGATGTCCTCCGACGAGGTCAAGCAGGCGCTCCAGTCGGCCCGTGAGTGGCTCAAACTGATGAACTAGGCTGTCGCGGCTCGCCCGGACGCTGATGCTCCTGTCCGGGCGCCGTTGTTAAGCTTAATGAAATATCAAGCGGCAGCGTGCGAGTTTGATTCCTCACGCGCTGTGAGGAGCCGCAACCGACATGCCTTCGACCGAGGCCCCCAACCGAGATCCGGCGGACAATGGCATGGCGCGGACATTCGCGTCGCGGCCACGGCTTGGGGCCGCTGACCTGATTGTGCAGTTCTGGCGGGCAAAGTGGCTGATGCTGCTGGTCTTCGTGCCGGTATTTGCACTCGGCCTTGCAGCGGCCCTGTCACGACCAGACCAGTTTGAATCGCGCTCGCGCCTGATCGTGTCGTCGACCAGCAGCGCCAGTCATGATGACCTTGTCCAGCCAGAGCTGGAATTCCTGCGCAGTCCGTTGGTCGTTGCCCGTGTGCTCGACCGGTTTCCGATGTCGCGCCTGTATCCTGCGCTCAACCACAGCTGCGAGGCCCGGAGCCGCGCCGTGCGGGGCGATGCCGAGGGGCTTCGCCGTCTCGCCGCAGAGTGTCGCCAGATGAGTGTCGAGGCGATGGAGCGGGACTTCCACGTATGGGCGGCGTCGAGGGCGCCCGTCATCACGGCCACTTACCGGAACGGCGATGCAGAAACATCCGCAGAAGTGCTCAATGCGCTCGTCGGAGCCTATCTTGCCTATCGCACGCAAGTGCTGGCGCAGCCGCAGGCCATCAGGCTACCGGTTGATCGGGCCGCACTGGAAGCCCGGCTGCTGGAATCTGAAGCCGCAGTCGGCGGTTTCCTTGAAGCGCAGGGCATCAGCAATTTCGAAGCGGAGCGCGATACCGTGCAGGCGCTCTACCAGGCGGCCAGTGAAGACCTGCTGGAAGCGGATTCCCGTCTGCAGCAGGTGGAGAGCCAGCTTGGCGCTTATCGCGGGCAGATCAGGGCAATCCGCCCGCAACAACGCCTCTTCGTTGAGGACTCCACCGAGCAGACTCTGATCGACATGAAGCTCGAACGCGAGGCGCTTCTGGTCAATAATTTGCCGGGGTCTGCAGTGATACAGGAGATGGACCGGCGCATTGCCCGGGCCGAAACCTTCATCGACACGCTGGACGGACCGGTTGGCATGGTGCGGACGGGGCCGAACCCGCGTTATGAGCAGATGCTGTCGGTTATCGGCGACCTGCAGGCAGAAGCGGCGTCACTGACAGACCAGCAGGCTGCCCTGGCGCGGCAGATCGCCGGATTTGAGGCGCGTCAGGCTCGCCTCACCAGCCTCACGCCGCGCTACAAGGAATTGATGCGCAAGCGGGACTTTCTGGAGCGCGACCTAATGACAGAGGTGAGACAGGAAGTGGATACCAATGTGAGCCGTTTCGACGGCATCCGCGTGCTTGAACCCGCGAACGTGCCGGTGCGGCCGACCGCGACGCGATCCGTCGTGGCGGTGCTGGCCTTTGCGCTGGCCTGCCTCGCTGCGATAGTTGCCGGGCTGCTGAAGGCCCTGTCCCGCACAGGCTTTGCCACACGGCGCTCGGTCGAACGCACGCTGGACCTGCCCGTGCTCGCGACTGTCGGGGAGGTCTGAGCGGGGATGCGGGACCTGCGGCCGGATCTGGCGACGCTGTGGCGCGTTGCATCGCGCCTGAGGCCGCAGCAGGGCGCACGCACTGTGATGTTCGTCGCGGCGCGCAGCGGTGAAGGCACGAGCAGCATGGCGGCCTCGTTCGCCTTGATGGCGGCCGAGCATGCCGAACGGACGGCCTGGCTGGTCGATCTCGAACTCACCCGGAATGCGGCTTATGACGCGTTTGATCGGGGGTTCGCGACCGGCTTGGCGCAGCCCGGCCGGGCCTATGATGCTGCGCTCGGGTGCGCGCCAATGTATGAATTGATACCGGCGGCCCAAGGCGGCACATCGAAACTGTTGACCGCTCACCCTGTGAACGGGACGCGGCTGCTGGTGACGCGGTTCCGGACCGAGCGATTGGCGCGCGGCCACACCGTGCGCCTGCGCTCCCAGCCGGCCTGGTGGCAGGCGCTGCGCCGGTCGACTGACTGGATCATCGTGGACGCGCCGGCACTGGATCGGTCGGACGCCGCACTGGGCGTGGCCAACGAAGCTGATGGTGTCGTGCTGGTCGTGCAGGCTGAATCGACCAATGCGGAGGAGGTTGGAGAAGCCCAGCTCGCCATCGAAAGCCGGGGTGGGTGCGTAATCGGCGTCGTGCTGAACCGCATGCGGGCCGATGCGCGATTCGCCGGACGGATCGCGAGCTAGGGCAAGGCTTGCGACTGGCGTAGTGGAGACGCGTCCTGTAGTCAGGTGCGAAGCCAAAAGGACCGTCCCATTGCCCGCTGCAGACCCGATTGATGGCGAATACGACTACATTGTTGTCGGTGCCGGCTCGGCAGGCTGCGTTGTCGCCAACCGGCTGTCGGCGGACTCGCAAAAGCGTGTCCTGTTGCTGGAGGCGGGCGGGCGCGACAACTGGCTGTGGTTCCATATTCCGGTCGGCTACCTCTTCGCCATCGGGAATCCGCGCTCGGACTGGATGTTCGAGACAGTTGCACAGGACGGACTGAACGGACGCAAGCTGTCCTACCCGAGGGGCAGGGTGCTCGGCGGCTCGTCGGCAATCAATGCGATGATTTCGATGCGCGGACAGGCGGCGGACTATGACCATTGGCGCGATCTCGGATTATCGGGATGGGGCTGGTCGGATGTCCTGCCGGTGTTCAGGCGGATCGAGGACCATTTCCTGGGCGAGACCGAACACCATGGAGTGGGTGGCGAGTGGCGCGTCGAATACCCGCGCGTGCGTTGGGGCATTCTTGATGCCGTCCGCGATGCCGCCTGCGAGATGGGTGTTCCGGCAACGGAGGATTTCAATACCGGAGACAATGAGGGCGTCGGCTATTTCCACGTCAACCAGAAACGGGGCCTGCGCTGGTCGGCGGCGCGGGGCTTCCTGAAGCCGGTGTCTCGGCGCAACAACCTGCGGACCGAAACCGGTTGCCTTGTCGATCGGCTTGTCATCGAGAACGGGCGTGCTGCGGGCGTTGCGTACATTCAGGACGGACGCCAACGAACGGCGACGGCCAAGGGCGAAGTGATCCTGTGCGCCGGGGCGGTCGGGTCGGTGCAAGTCCTGCATCGCTCAGGTGTCGGTCCCGCTGGCTGGTTGACGGCGGCGGGCATTTCCCCCGTGATTGACCGGCAGGGCGTCGGCCGGAACCTCCAGGACCATTTGCAGCAGCGCGCGATCTTTCGCGTATCGGGCACGCGGACTCTGAACGAAACCTACCATTCCCTGCCTGGCCGGATGGGCATGGGGCTGGACTATGCCGTGCGGCGGCGCGGGGCGCTGACAATGGCACCCTCGCAGCTGGGCATCTTTGCGCGCTCGGATGCGGGGCAGGATAGGGCCAATCTCGAGTTCCACATCCAGCCGCTGTCGCTCGACAAGTTCGGTGAGCCGCTCCACCGGTTTCCGGCAATCACAGCGAGTGCCTGCAATCTGCGGCCTACGTCGCGCGGCGAAGTAAGGACCGAGTCGGCGGCGCTGGACGCCAAACCCCATATCAACCCGAACTATCTTGCGACCGAGACTGACCGGGCTGTAGCGGCAGATGCCATCAGGATGACACGGCGCCTTATGGCGCAGGCTGCGCTGGCGCCATTCCATCCGGACGAGATGTTGCCGGGGCCGGATGTGGGCGATGATGATGTGTCCCTTGCCAAAGCGGCGGGCGACATCGGCACGACCATCTTCCATCCGGTCGGCACCGCGCGCATGGGGCGGGCCGACGACCCGCTGGCCGTGGTGGACAAGGACCTGAAAGTGCATGGCGTGGCCGGGCTTCGGGTGATCGATGCTTCGGTGATGCCAACGATCGTATCGGGAAACACGAACACGCCGACAATCATGATTGCCGACAAGGTATCGCGGGACATGGCGTCAGGCCGGTCGTGAAACGCGCCTAGCGGAAGCAGTCGGCAACCTGTGCCAGCCAGCGCCTGACTTCGTCGCCTTTCTCATCCATCGAATTGCCGTGGCGGACAAGGATCAGGTCGAGATCGGGCACAAGGACGGTATATTGGCCCTGATAGCCATTGGCCGAGAAACTGCCGGGCCCGCACATGCCCAGCCACCAGTGGGCGCCGTAGCCGAGGGATTCAGTTGGCGGTGTCTTTGTTGGCGTACGGGCATAGTCGACCCAGCTTTCGGGCAGGATGCGCTGCCCGTTCCAGACCCCGTCGCGCATGTAGAGCAGGCCGAATCGGGCGAAGTCTCGCGCGGTCGCATAGCAGAAGGACGAGCCGATAAAGGTGCCCTGTGCGTCAAACTTCGGTTGCGCCGACTGGATCCCGATTGGTTCGAACAGTTCACGGAACATCCACGACCGGAAGTCGTCTCCAGACTTGCCAAGCGCGCGGGCGGCACAGCGGGCGACGATATTGGTCGTGCCGCTGGCATAGCTCCACGTGCTGCCGGGTTCTTGCACGAGCGGGAAATTCGCGGCGAAACCGGCCACGTCATCCTTGCCGCCGCCGAATAGCATTTCGATCACGTCGGACACGCCTGCATCGACATAGTCCTCCGCGAATTTCAGTCCGCTCGACATGCGCAGCAGCTGGTCGAGTGTGATGTGGCGGCGGGGGTCATCGGCCTCATGCCATTCCGGGACATCGGCAGGCGCATGGACGTCGATCAGGCCTTGTTGCGCGAGAATACCGACCAGCGCATGCGTGATGCTCTTTGCCTGCGACCAGGACGGATAGGTGTCGCTGACCGTATATTCGCGCCAATAGCGCTCACTGACGATGCGCCCGCGATGCACCGCGAGGAAGGCATGGGTTTCGCCCATTCTATCAGGCGCTGGGTCGCTGAAGGCGATGTCCAGAAGGCGATCCAGGGAAGCTGAATCGACATGGTCCGGGACGTTCGCCTCGGGCCAGTCCGCCGTCGGCCAGGGCGTATCGGACGGTTGGCAAGAGAGTGCGGAGAGTGCGGACGATGGTGTCATGTCGGGGACGGCTGCCTTGGAGGAATCGGAGTGCGGTACGGACAGTTGTGCGCATCGGCGCGAGTGGACAGGTCCGGCGCCGGTTCGTCAACCTCTCGACCTGGGTCTTTATCGGTGGGGGCGCTATCACGCGCGCTGCGTCGCCGCAAGACGGGGCACCCGCTGTCGGCGGCTCCCTATTGCGCTCTCATGTTGAACGGACTGACCGGCACGTCGTCATTGGAGAACAGGCTTCAGATTGGTGCATCGCCCCAACAGTCACGCGCCTCTGCCGGGTTCATCTCGATCTTCGTCGTCGTCCGGGCCGGCCGTTTTATTTGCTCAATCCGTCAATCCAGGTCTTGGCGGCACGCGCCTGACACAATTGCGAACGTCAGTGCGGTGTTGTGAGGCTTTCGCGTTCGACGATCTGGATCGTATCAATCGTCACGTGCGCAGGCTCTCCGTTCCAGTTGGCACTGGTAATGTCGGAAATCATGTCGACTGCGGTCTGGGCCATTTCGGCGATTGGCTGTTTCACGGTGGTCAGTCGCGGCCAGATGGCGGCCGCGATGGCGGTATCATCAAATCCGACAATCGACAGTTCTGACGGGATCTTCACGCCGCGCCGCTGGGTGCCCGCAATGAGGCCGGCAGCCATGTCGTCATTGCTGGCGAAGACAGCCGTGGGTGGCGCCTTGGCGTCGAGCACCTCATTGGCAAGCTGCATACCGGACTTGAAGGTGAAGTCGCCTTCGAAGATCAGACCCTTGTCGATCGGGATGCCGTGCGCCTTGAGCGCCTCTTCGTAACCGACCTGGCGTTGGGGAGATGATGGATGCTCGCGCGGTCCCCGAATGAAGCCGATGCGCTTGTGACCCTTTTCGATCAGCAGCTCGGTCATCGCGAAGGAAGCGGCAACATCGTCGAAGGCGACGCTCGAATGATTGGACTGGGGGTCGCGATAACTTAGGGCGACAACCGGGATCCCCATATCCTGCATCAGTGTGAGCAGGGCCTGGTTGCTGCTCAGCGGCGGCGCAAGGATCAGGCCGTCAAGGCGGATCGAGCTGAGACGTTTGACGATGACCGAATTGTCGAGATCGCCCTCGATGTCCGACAGGTCTTCAATGACCAGGTGATGCCCCAGATCGCGGCACTCTTTCAGTGCGCTGACCAGGAGGGCGCTGAGATAGCTCGGACTCGGGTTGTAATAGGCCAGCCCGATCAGTTTGGACTTGCCGCCTGCCAGGCCGCGCGCCATCAGGTTGGGCCGGTAATTGAGCGCGGCAATCGCCGCTTCAACCCGCAAGCGCGTCGACTCCTTGACGAGTTTCTGCTTGTTCAGCACCCGTGAAACGGTCATCTGGGATACGCCGGCTTCTTCGGCGACTTCCTTGATTGTAATCGGTTGGCGCTTGCTCACTGATATTCTGTCCACTCAATGCTAATGTATTAGAGGCTCCAGCCTCTAACTATCCAAACACAAGGTTGGCAAGGATCTTCTCGCGGCAGGTGCACCAGTATGAGGCCCTGAACCGATCCGAGGCGGGCAATCGCCCGACATTACAGCGCCTGCCGGTAAACGGCCCCCCTGAATGCGTCGCTGAGCGATTTGCGCATGGCCTTGGCCTTGTAGTCTGCGTCGTACAATGTCGGGCGCTTCAGGACATCGTCGGGGCGCGGAAGGAAAGTCTGCAGCCAGCTCTCGTCGTCGACCACGGGTTCACCCCTATTTTTGGTGTACCAATCAAACCACGCTTCGGTTAGACGCCGACAGCGCCGCGCCGCTGATGGGGGCAGGGGCCTCTGGTCTCGCAGCCGCTTGATGCTGCGATCCGCTTTGCGAGCCCGCGCCCGGTGTCGGGAACCGATATCGATCACTGCTATGCGGGCTGGCAGGGGTCCGCCACGATCATCCAGCCGGAGACCGGCCTTCAGATAGGGATCCGGGCGATCCGGGGGGGGGCAAACTATTGCGTGATCTATACGCCCACGGACGCACGCTGTTTCTGTTTCGAGCCGGTCTCCCACTGCACCGCCGCCTTCGAAGCGCCCGACCCCGAAGCGGCCGGGCTCAAACTGTTGCGACCCGGCGAGGAATTCGCCCTCGCCATTGCCATCGAGGCCAGCCTTTAGGCAGGCGATGTGAGGCGGGCAGGGCGCTGCCTTTATGCGTTCCGGGGCATGAACAGGGTCAGGCGGCAGCCGCCATCCACGCTCGCATCGACAGTCAGCTCGGCAGACAATTGGCGCGAAAAGGCGGTCATCAGCTTCGACCCCAGCCCGCCGCCATCATGTGTCTCGGATGATGTCGATGGATCAAAGCCACGGCCATTGTCGGATATGCCCAGCCTGGTTCCGTCCGCGTCGACGCTGAGCGTGATACGGATCTGGCCGCCGGCGGGGCCGAATGCGTACTTCACCGCGTTCGTGACGGCCTCGACGATGAACAGGGCCATCGGGATGGCATCGTCGGCCGGGCGCTCCACGTCAGCATAGGACTGGAAGACCTCGACACCGGAATCCTCCATGCCGAGGGCTTCTGACAAGTGCGTGACAAGGCCGCCCAGGAACGGTTTCAGCCGGACCTGCTCGAGGCGCTCGTTCTGGTAGAGAGTCTGGTGGACGATCGCGAGGGCGTCGATCCGGTGGCGCGCGGCGGCGATCGCGGCCTTGGCCTCGGGGTCACGCAGCTGGCGGCCCTGCAGGTTGAGGAAGCTTGTCACGATCTGGAGATTGTTTTTCACGCGGTGGTGAATCTCGCGAACGGCCTCGTCGCGGCTTGCAATGGCCAGTTTCAGGTCCCTGTCGCGTTCGCCGATGTCCTTGGCCATCACGTCCATCGCGCGGGCGAGCTTGGCGATTTCGTCAGGTGCCCTGTCAAACGTCTCCCCGGCCTTGAACTGGTAACGACCGGCGCCATACACCCGGACCGTCCGGGTCAGCCGCGACAGCCAGCGCAGGACAAGGGAATCGATCGCGATCCAGACCGCCAGCAGGGCCACCGAGAAGGCGACCAGTGGCAGGCCGATCGACCTGACCGGGCGCAGCGTGAAATCACTCCACAGGCCGGGCGACTTGCGCGAGATGGCGGCAAAGACATTGCCTGGTCCGACGGGCTGGATCACCACGTCAAGCGACTCGCCATCTTCGCCTGTCAGGACGAAAAGTTTCGCCGATCCCGCTTTCGCAACCTGTGCGACCCAGTCCGGATCGATCTTCGAAAACCGCTCGCTGCCAAAGGATTCGCCGCGGTCGTCCAGCAATGCCACTTCCATGCCCTCGGGCAGGGAATCGCCGCGCGACAGCGATGCCAGCTGCTCCGTCCGCAGCTCAAGTCCTGCAGACCCCGCAAACTTGCCCTCGTCGTCCTCGAGCCGCATGAGGATGGCAAACAGCCACTCACCGCTCCGCTCGCTGAAATAAGTGTCGCTACGAACCGTCTTCTCGCCACGTTTCAGCCGCGCGTTAATCTCGGGATCGGGAAGGGACCATCCGGGATCGGATTCGGCTGAACAGGTTGCGACCCCCTCGGTATCAAAACGGGCCACATTCGCGAGGGGCACGATAGGATCCTTGAGGATGTTGAACACTTTCTTGCATCGCCTGCGCTCCAGGTCATCGCGGGAGAGTGTCAGCATCAGCGTCGCTTCGTTGATCGACTGCTCGACGCCGTCAAGGGACGCGTCGGCGACCAGCAGGAGGTTGGCGCGGCGATCGTCCATCCCCTTGGTGGCGTCCAGGTAGGCCGACATGCCAGACAGCGCCAGGATCGGAGTCAGGGCCGCTACCAGCGTCATCACGAGACGCTTGCGTAGGGATCCTGACGTCGCATTCTGTGGGGGTTGGCCGGGCTCAGCTTGTCGGCGCACGGGCGATCTCGTCCGCTTGCTTCATGATGTCGTCAAAGGCTTTGTCGGCCGACATGCCCGAGTCACTATTATAGCCGGTGGAATTTGACTCCAGTATCTCGATCACCGCCTTGCGGGCGCGCGAAACCCGGCTCTTGATCGTACCGACGGCACAGCCGCAGATTTCAGCCGCTTCCTCATAGGCCATCCCGCCGGCACCGACGAGGATCAGCGCCTCTTTCTGGTCGACGGGCAGCAGGGCCAGCGCATTGCGCAAGGCGAGCAGTTCAAGTGCGTCCGACGGATTGCTGTTGGACACCAGGGTCGCCTCGGCCACTTCAGGGTCCAGCGGCTGGCGGCGCCAGCTGCGGCGCTTTTCCGAATAGAACGCATTGCGCAGGATGGTGAACGCCCAGGCTTTCATGTTCGTACCGGCCAGGAAGCTGTCGCGGGCATTCCATGCCTTCAGCATGGCATCCTGCGCCAGGTCATCGGCCAGCGACGCGTCGCGGCACAGGCTGCGGGCAAAGGCACGCAGGTGCGGAATGAGCGTGGTCAGCTCCTTCTTGAACGTGGCGTCGTCGAGCTTGTTGCGATCATCGGTCATGGTCGGCGCCTCACTCATCTGACGCGGAGGGCATCGAGGATTTCTTCTTGTCCGCCTCTTCCAGCAGTTTCAGGAACTCGTCCGGAACCTCTTCCTTGGCGACTTCTTCGTAAATTCGACGAAGCTGGTCCCCAATTTTGGCACCGCGACGCTTCAGGTCAGCATCTGATTTCTGCTGGCCTAGTTGTTTTTTTTTGTTCATTGGCTGGACTCTGGATTCGATCAAGGGATGGTACCTGCTGTTCAACTCACTTGGTGCAACAGCGGGCAACAGTATTGGTTCCACCAGAAAACAATTAATTTTGCAGCGCACGCAACCTTTTCGGGTGTGGCGAGTTGTAAACTGAGATTCAGATCAAGAGGGTTACTATGGACTTGGTACAGAAATTCGCCCCCCACCTGCCATTGCTGCGCCGCTACGCGCGCGCGCTGACGGGCAGCCAGAACAGCGGAGACGCCTATATCCGAGCCTCTCTGGCGGCCCTTGTCGAAGATCCAGACCAGATCGACAGCGAAATCGACCCGCGCACGGCCCTCTATCGCTTTTTCCATGTCATTTGGGGTGGCACCGGCGCGCAGCTGGACGGCGGCACCGACGTATCGGGCGCTGCAGCCGATCGCCGGCTGCAGGCGCTGGCGCCGATCCAGCGCCAGGCCTTTCTCCTCACTGCCCTGGAAGGCTTCTCCGTCAAGGACGCGGCCTTCATTCTCGGTGTGTCCATGGACGAGCATGGCGAGCTCGTGAATGCCGCCCACCGCGATATCGAGCAGGATCTCAAGACCAGGGTGCTGATCATCGAGGACGAGCCGATCATCGCAGCGGATCTCGAGAGCCTTGTTGGCGATCTCGGCCACGAAGTGACCGGCAATGCCACCACGCGGTCCGAAGCCGTGGACATGGCCAAGGCCAATCCGCCCGGCCTCATCCTGTGCGATATCCAGCTGGCCGACGGCTCGTCCGGTATCGATGCCGCTCATGACATTCTCGGGCTGATGGATGTCCCGATCATCTTCATCACGGCCTTCCCCGAGCGTCTGCTCACCGGCGAGCGCCCCGAACCGACCTTCCTGATTCCAAAGCCGTTCCAGGAAAACACGGTCAAGGCCGCCATCGGCCAGGCCCTGTTCTTCAATCCGGCCCGGACACCCAACGTCTCGGCCTGATGGCTGGCTCTGCCGGCAACACGCTATCCTGCCCATTTCCTGATCACTGTAAAAGGAACTTCAAAATGCGAAAACTGACATCAACAGGCCTCGTCCTTGCCGGCATGCTCGCGCTGACGGCGTGTGGCCAGGGGACGAGCGCGGAAAAGCAAGGCGAGAAGATGGATTCCGCCATTGAAGAGGCCACCGGCCAGGAGATTGATCGCGGTGACGGCGCGATGGAAAATGCCGGCGAAGTCATCGACGACATGACGGGCCAGGAAAATGACGACCCTGTCGACGCCATCCACGATGCCGCCGAAGAGGCGACCGACCCGTCCTGATCGTGTGCAACCGGGAACATGGGTAACGGTTCAGACCGGGCCGGCAGATTACAGTTTTCATGGTGTGGTCCGTGGGCGGTTGGGCTTGATACGGTTGATGCGTTTCTTTAGGGCGATGTGGCCGGTCAGGACCGGACCGATCGCCGCGAAGCCGAGCACTTTCGTGGCAGGCATCCAAGCCGTGCTCGGCAAGAAGGTCTTGGGCGTTTCTGAGCGAGAGCCGAAACCGATTCGGTATCCGCATGCCAAGCTGGATGATCTCGGGTTAGGCTTCGATGAAGCGCAACGGGCTCCGCGCGAGGTTTTTGGGCCGAATATCAGGATGTCTCGCCTCAGGTCCAATTGCGCTGGCAATTCGTTTTGACCATTCCGGCAGGGGCAGGCCATTCAGGTTTGTTTCCTAGTGCCGGTTTGTTCACGCCATGCCATGCTCTGCCTTTCTGCCCCCACCCATTATTCCATTAGCAATCATCGCCCATAGATATCCGACTTGGCTTTAGGTCGGGAGGGACAGAACCGTGTGCATCCGGTATCCGGGTGCAAAAATCAGTCGGACGGACGTAATGGCCTGAGTGTCTCGGCGTGTGCTCCTGTCGATCACGAAAAGTCCCTCACCGACCTCGCATTCAAGCAAGTCTGCGACAGGCTGGTCGGCGCTCATGGCGAAAAAGGCGATATCCCCCGCGCTGAAGGGAACATGCTTCAAAAGCCATTCATTCGGGCTGATCTGCGAGAAGTCGACGCCCTCGACAGCTGGGACCGCATCTGGATTGATCCACCGCTCCTCGATGACATAGGGTTTGGCGTCTGCAGAGTGAACGCAAAGGAGGTGAAGCAATTTCGTGCCTCGCGGCAGATTCATTTTCGATGCAAGGCGAGCGGGGGAAGGAACGCGTCTCCGGGTAACCTGAGCGTAGCCGTAAGTATGGCCTTTGTCGCAGATTTCCTTGCGGATCAATGGGATTTCCAGCGTTGCCTTCCTGACCGGGAGCATGGCCACGCGTGTGCCGGCTTTTCGGCGCCTGTCCAGCAGTCCGGAGTCGGCCAGGCTCTGGAGCGCACGATTCACGGTTGCGCGTGCGCAGCCGAATTCCCTTGCGAGATCGGCTTCATTCGGGATCAGGTCGCCCTGGTTCCAGACTCCTCCATGAATCCGGCGGACGACTTCGTCCTGTACTGACTGCCAGTTGTTGAGCGCCGGCACGGTCACAATGCGTCTCCGAGTTCATGCATGATGGCTCGGTAACGACCCGCAATGGCATCACGAGCAATGTGCTTTCCCTCGCGTACCATGTGACGGCCTGCGGACCATACGTCGGTGACGAGACTATCATCACCTGCAAAGATATAGGTGTCGAGAAGAGTGTCACCGGTCCGTCCTGCGAGATCAATATGGCTGTCGTCAATCGCGACAAAGTCAGCCAGGCATCCCTCTGAAATGCATGCACTATTGCGTCCCGAGGCCAGCGCGCCGCCCTTGTTGACTGCTTCGAACAAACGCCTGCCCGTCGAACGGTCGTGCGTGGCAAGCGAGGCGCGCGAATGGTCACGCAGCCGTTGTGAATATTCCAGCGCCCGCAACTCTTCGGTTAGCGAGATGCGGATATTGGAATCCGAACCGATTGCGAGGGCACCACCTGAGCCAAGCCAAGCCGTTGCGCCAAAAATGCCATCTCCAAGACTCGCTTCCGTCACGGGACAAACACCCGCAACGGATCCGGAGCGCGCAAGCCGGTCTGATTCAACCTCATTCATCTGGATGCAGTGGATCAGGCACCAATGCGGGCCTGCATCGCAGTGATCGAGGAAAACGCTGACAGGCCGTGCGCCATAAAACGCCAGGACTTCGTCCACTTCGGCCTGCTGTTCGGACAAGTGCATGTGAAGGGGGCCGTCGCCTGCAAGGTCACTTGCCGACCTGAGGTCCCGGGCCGCGACGGCGCGAAGGCTGTGAGGGGCAACGCCAAGACGGCTATCGCTGGGCAAGTATTGCATCGTCTGCTGCGCCTGGTCATACAGCTTTGCGAAACGCTGGAAGTCATTTCCGAAACGGATTTGTCCTGGTCCGAGCGGGCGCCCGTCGCAGCCTCCATATTCATAGTGAACCGGAAGAAGCGTCAATCCTATGCCGGTCTGTGCAGCAGCGGCCACTATCCTGTCAGACATTTCGGACAGTTTGTCATAGACGGCTCCGCCCGGCTGGTGATGAAGATAATGAAACTCCACGTTTGCAGCATACCCTGCTTCCAGCATCTCCATTTGCACGAAGGCGGCGATACCCTGGACATGATCCGGGGTCAGCCTGTCCAGGAAACGGAACATCAACTGACGCCACGTCCAGAAGGAATCGCTGGGGTCGTGGCCTCTGCGTTCCGTCAGGCCTGCCATGGCCCGCTGAAACGCATGGGAGTGAGCGTTGGCAGGTGCAGGGAGCAGGATCCCTGCCGTTTGGCCTTCGGGCTTCTGTCCGCTGAGCACAGATGCGATCTTGCCGGAAGCGTCGATTTCAAAGCGGACATCTTTGGCCCAGCCGTCCTCAAGAAGGGCTGTGCGCGCCGAAATGACAGTCATTGGCGAACTTCCTTGACTCATTAATATGTGCAGACATATAAAAAATTAGTCCGGAATTGGCAATGAGAGAATCATGCTTCTGACTCACGCAAATCTGGCTACCTTTGGTGCAAATGCGCCCTATGGTCTGGTGCCGGATGGTGCAATCTGGATGGTCGGAGCGTGCATCCAGTGGATCGGGCGGATGGAAGACGTTCCCCGGCAAGCACGCGACGGGGAAAGCATGGATCTCTGCGGTCGTCTGATCACTCCCGGCCTGGTCGATTGCCATACGCACATCGTTCACGCCGGTAACCGTGCCAGGGAGTTTGAGCTCCGGCTTGGCGGAGCCACCTACGAAGAGGTGGCGCGATCCGGGGGCGGCATCAATTCAACCGTCTCGGCGACGCGAGAGGCGAGTGAAGAAGACCTGCTTGGCAGCGCGCTGTCGCGCGTCGACGCCCTAATCGCCGAAGGCGTGACAACGATTGAAATAAAGTCAGGATACGGACTCAATATCGACTCGGAAATCAAGATGCTGCGTGTTGCCCGGCGTATCGCGCGCGACAGGTCCGTCCGGGTGGTGACAAGCTTTCTGGGCGCGCATGCAATCCCCGGCGAATATGCGGGGCGACCGGACGCCTATGTCGATGAAGTCTGCCTGCCCGCGCTGGCTGTTGCGGCAGACGCCGGGCTTGTGGACGCCGTCGACGGGTTCTGCGAAGGAATTGCATTCAGCAAAGAGCAGATCCGGAAGGTTTTCGAAGCTGCAAAAACGCTCGGATTGCCAGTGAAGCTGCACGCCGAACAATTATCAAACCTCGGAGGCACGCGGCTGGCAGCCGAATTTGGCGCCTTGTCCAGTGACCATTTGGAATATGCCACGGAAGTGGACGTTATCGCCATGGCGCGCGCCGGAATGGTGGCGGTCCTGCTTCCGGGTGCGTTCTATTTCCTGCGGGAGACGAAGCTTCCGCCGATCGATACGTTCCGGAAGCACGGCGTGGGAATGGCGTTGGCAACTGACTGCAATCCGGGGTCGTCGCCCATGACATCACCCCTGCTGGTCATGAACATGGCGTGCACCCTGTTCAGAATGACGCCCGAGGAGGCGCTGGCCGGTATGACATTGCATGGTGCGCAGGCGCTGGGGCTGAGCGATTGCGGCAAGCTATACGCCGGTGCACGCGCCGACCTTGCAATTTGGGACGTCGAGCATCCGGCAGAGCTCGCCTACAGGCTCGGGTTCAACCCCCTGCACAAGCGTGTGTTCGCAGGAGCGGTGTGATGATCGTTCTCATGCCCGGCTCTGCGACGCTGTCCCAACTTGAATCTGTATGGCGCACGAGTGCTTCCGTGAGGCTGTCGGAGACGGCACGTCCTGCAATTGACAGGGCGGCCGCCATCGTGGCTGAAGCCGCCTCGGGTGCGAGGGCCGTGTACGGGGTGAATACCGGATTCGGAAAGCTGGCCAGTATCAAGATCAGGCCGGAAGATACCGAGGTGTTGCAGCGCAATCTTGTGCTGTCGCATTGCTGCGGCGTAGGCCAGGCGCTCGATGTTCCGACCACCCGATTGATGATGTCGCTGAAGCTTCTGTCGTTGGGGCGCGGCGCGTCTGGTGTGTCCTGGCATACCATCGCCATGATAGAGGCGATGCTCGAAAAGGGAGTGATCCCGGTCATTCCTGACCAAGGGTCTGTTGGCGCGTCGGGTGATCTGGCGCCGTTGGCGCACATGGCTGCGGCGATGATCGGCGAAGGCGAAGCCTGGCTGGACGATCAGCGCCTGCCATCGGCGCAGGCTCTTTCAAACGTGGGCCTCAGCCCCGTCACGCTTGGTCCGAAAGAAGGCCTCGGACTCATCAACGGAACCCAGTTTTCGACTGCTTGTGCCTTGGCGGGTTTGTTCGCTGCCAAGCGCACCGCGTTGCAATGTGTGGTTTCAGCGGCGCTTTCGACGGATGCGGTCATGGCATCGACAGCGCCCTTGCTGGCCGAGATACACGCCTTGCGCGGACACAAGGGACAAATTCGCATCGCGCGCGGCATGCGTCAGCTATTGGATGGCTCGCAAATCCGTGAAAGCCATCGAAGCGACGATGCGAGAGTTCAGGATCCATATTGTATCCGATGCCAGCCACAAGTTACCGGCGCGGCGCTCGATCTGCTCGATTTCGCCGGACAGACACTCGAAATTGAAGCCAATGCAGTATCGGACAATCCGCTCGTCCTTGTCGAAACGGGGCAGATCGTTTCGGGTGGGAACTTTCATGCCGAGCCCGTCGCCTTCGCCGCCGACCAGATCGCGCTTGCAATCGCCGAAATTGGTGCCATCTCGCAGCGCCGCGTCGCTCTGATGGTTGACCCGACTCTTTCCTTTGATCTGCCGCCCTTCCTGACTCCAGAGCCGGGCCTGAATTCCGGGATGATGATTGCGGAAGTGACATCAGCTGCTTTGATGAGCGAGAACAAGCATCTGGCTAATCCCTGCTCGACAGATTCCACACCTACGTCCGCCAATCAGGAAGATCATGTTTCGATGGCTGCGCATGGTGCGCGGCGGCTTCAACGCATGAACCGGAATCTCGGCATGATCATCGCCGTGGAATTTCTCTGCGCCGCGCAGGGTGTCGAGTTTCGCGCGCCGCTTGAGACGAGCCCGGTGCTCAAACTTGTACTTGCGGCGATGCGCGCGAAGGTGAGCCGCCTCACGACAGACCGATACATGGCGCCCGATCTGGAACAGGTCGCTATCATGGTTGCGAACGGAGACTTTTCGGCTGCGGCGGGTTTGCCTGAATCCATTGACGAGATCGCTGCATGAATCCCGTAAACGTCCAGCGCGGTGACGGGCCGGTCGTGCTCGGTGTTCCGCACAGCGGTACCTATGTTCCCGCCGATGTTTTCGACCGCCTGACTCCGCTGGGCCAAAGCCTCGCAGATGCGGATTGGCATGTTGATCGTCTTTATGACGGGCTTCTGCCGGGGGGCACGATGGTGAAGGCAAATTTCCATCGCTATGTCGTTGACGCGAACCGCGACCCCTCTGGCGCGAGCCTTTACCCGGATCAAAACACGACCGGGCTCGTGCCGATGACAGACTTCGATGGACATGCGCTGTGGTGCGATCCGCCTGACGAAGAAGAGATAGAATCACGGCGTATAAGCTGGCACGCGACTTACCATGCGGCCCTGCGCGCAGAACTTGCGCGGGTGAAGGCAAAGCATGGCGTTGCCGTCCTGTACGATTGTCATTCGATCCGTTCACAGGCGCCATACCTTTTCGAAGGGACCCTTCCGGATTTCAATATCGGCACGAATAATGGAGCGACCTGCGATCCTGCTCTTGAGCGTGCTGTATCCGAAGCGTGCCAACAGGCGCGTGATTATTCCATGATCGTCAATGGTCGCTTCCGTGGCGGCTGGACGACACGTGAGTATGGTCGACCATCGACAGGCGTGCATGCCATCCAGATGGAGTTGGCGCAGTCGACCTACCTCAGGACAGAAGCCCTTCCCTTTGAGTATGACGAGGTAAAGGCAGGGCGCGTCCGCATACATCTTGCCGTGGTTCTCGAGACAATCGAGCGCGCAGCATGTCAACTGAGAGGCAGATCATGATCGACCCCCGCCACAACATGAGAGACATCTATCCCGCGACAGGAAGCGAGATTACCGCGAAGAGCTGGCTGACCGAAGCTCCTATGCGCATGCTGATGAACAACTTGCATCCGGACGTCGCCGAAAACCCGCATGATCTGGTTGTCTATGGCGGCATCGGACGGGCAGCGCGGACATGGGCAGATTTCGACAAGATTGTTGCCAGCCTCAAAGCGCTTGAGGCCGACGAGACACTTCTCGTCCAGTCGGGTAAACCGGTTGGCGTGTTCCGTACGCATGTCGATGCGCCGCGCGTGCTGATCGCCAACTCCAATCTTGTCCCTCACTGGGCCAATTGGGATCATTTCAACGAGCTCGATAAAAAGGGTCTCGCCATGTATGGGCAGATGACCGCCGGATCGTGGATATATATAGGGTCTCAGGGAATTGTTCAGGGCACGTATGAAACTTTCGTCGAGGCCGGGCGCCTGCATTATGGCGGAGATCTCAAGGGTCGGTGGATCTTGACGGGCGGATTGGGCGGCATGGGCGGGGCTCAGCCGCTCGCAGCCGTGATGGCTGGAGCCTGCTGCCTTGCTGTCGAGTGCGATGAGACGCGGGCGGATTTCCGGCTGCGGACGCGATATGTCGATGCGAAGACATCGAGCTTGGATGAAGCGCTGGAGATGATTGCCAGCTGGACAGCGGCGGGCGAAGCGAAATCTGTGGCGCTGATCGGCAATGCGGCGGATATTTTCCCCGAAATCTACGCGCGGGGCGTGCGACCGGACATCGTGACTGACCAGACAAGCGCGCATGATCCGTTGCACGGTTACTTGCCACAGGATTGGACTGTTAGTGAGTGGCGCGAAGCGCAGGTGACCGAGCCAAAGCGGGTCGAGCAAGCTGCGCGGGCCAGTATGAAAGTCCAGGTCAAGGCGATGGTGGACTTCTGGAATGCCGGCGTACCGACGCTGGATTACGGGAACAACATTCGCCAGGTGGCAAAGGACGAAGGGCTGGAGGATGCCTTCGCGTTTCCAGGCTTCGTTCCGGCCTATATCAGGCCTCTTTTTTGTCGTGGGATCGGGCCGTTTCGCTGGTGTGCCCTGTCGGGCGATCCGGAGGACATCTACAAGACAGATGCGAAAGTTCGTGAATTGATTGACGATCCCCACCTGCACAATTGGCTTGATATGGCACGAGAGAGGATTCCGTTCCAGGGATTACCAGCTCGCATATGCTGGGTTGGCCTCGGAGTGCGCGACAAATTGGGGTTGGCATTCAACGAGATGGTGCGAACCGGAGAACTGTCAGCACCAATCGTGATCGGGCGTGATCATCTGGATTCAGGGTCCGTGGCCTCGCCAAATCGCGAGACAGAAGCGATGAAGGACGGTTCCGATGCCGTGTCTGACTGGCCTCTCCTCAATGCGTTGCTAAATACGGCATCGGGCGCGACCTGGGTGTCGCTTCATCATGGCGGCGGTGTCGGAATGGGGTTCTCCCAGCACTCCGGCATGGTGATTTGCTGCGACGGGACGGCGGAAGCGGACAGGCGGATTGAACGCGTTCTCTGGAACGATCCGGCGACAGGTGTCATGCGTCATGCAGATGCTGGATACGAGTCCGCTCTGGAATGCGCTGCGGCGCACAAACTCAACTTACCCGGCATTCTGTCATGACAGATTAGCCGACCAGGGCGGTCAGAGCATGCGATCATAGTGCTTGGAAATTGCACTTGCCCACCGTGTTCAGCTCAATGGTAAAACCCGGAGTGTCTGCCCGCTCGCGTAGAAATCCGGGCGGATGGCGTCCAGCTAGATAAGTCTGGTCCGGCGAAACCAGCCCAACGCGCTGTGATGGGCGTTGGTGCTAGCGCATAGCCCTGATGCCGCGCCAACAGGCCGGACACATGACAGCACCCGGCGGCAATCGATCGGTGGGCACGTCGCTTCATTATGATGGCGCTCAGGATTGGCATGCCGCGCGCACGGTGAGCATCTCGCTAGTGAGCGCCTTTGGCGCCTCTGGCGCTGAAGGATGCCGAGTGTTGTTTTCCAGCGATGACCTGCCTGGGCCCCAAACCCCCGCCAGTCCTCAATCTTGCGCGTGTCTGTAACCCGCTTTGTCACGGGCTGGTGGACGGTGTCCTGATCTAGCGCGCGTGTTCCCCGTCAGCGACTGTGGGACAGATCGGTGACAAGTACTCTCAGGCTAGGTATTTGTCACATAGAATTCCGTTTCCAATCGAATTAAAAGGGACCCTGTGAGCTGAGATAGTTGAGACCTTTGAGGGTATAATTCGCGATGGCTGAGAGTCTCTATGACATTATGGGCGTACCTCGCGACGCCAGCGCGGCTGAGATCAAGTCAACCTACCGAAAGGCAGCAAAGGCATATCACCCAGACCTCAATCCGGGCAACACGGCGGCCGCTGACCGTTTCAAGGCGATTTCCTCTGCCTACGCAATCCTCGGTGACGAAGCGCTCCGCAAGCGATATGATCTTGGAGAAATTGACGCATCCGGGCAAGAGGCGCCGCAACGCCAGCGTTCGTACTATCGCGATCATGCCGGAACCTCCGCCGGTAACCGCTACGAAGACCAGGAAAGCTTTGCGGATTTCGGGGACCAGTCTGAACTGTTTGCTGAGCTTCTAAGACGGGCCCGCGCGGGTGAGCGCGCTCAGGCCAAGAGGCCGATGCCTGGACGAGACCGACGCTATTTCTTGTCTGTGTCGTTTTTGGAAGCGGCAAGAGGCGGTGAGCGCATGCTGGCCATGCCGGACGGATCAGATCTCAAGGTCACCATTCCTGCGGGGTTGAAGGATGGTCAGAGCTTGCGGCTGAAGGGCCAGGGCGATGGCGGTTTGAATGGGGGACCGGCCGGTGATGCCCTGATCGAGATAAAGGTGGAAAGCCACCCATTGTTTCATCGCGATGGCGATAATATCTTGATCACTGTGCCCATCAGCCTGACAGAAGCAGCATTGGGGGGGCAGATCGAGGTTCCCACTTTACACGGCAAGCTCAAGCTGACGATACCACCCGGCTCCAGCTCAGGTCAGAAGCTCAGACTCAAGCATCAGGGGATCAAGGCGAAGGGGCGCCCGTCAGGACACCAGTATGTGGAGTTGTCAGTCACGTTACCCGATGCCAGCACTATCGATGACGAAATCAAGGCGGCTCTCGCGTCCTGGTCGAAGCGCCATCCGTATGATGCGCGTGCAACATGGGCCAAAGGAGTAGAACGTTGAGAGACGCCGAATTCTTTACGCAAGCCGAGCTGATCGTCCGCGTAAGCCGATTGTCGGTTGACCGCCTGACCTGCTGGGTTGACGAAGGCCTGATAAGAGCCGCTGACAATGGCGAGAAACGGTTTGACGCAACTGACGTCGCTCGTCTGGAATTGCTGTGCGATCTCGTTGATGACTTTGACCTGACCAATGAAGCGCTTGGGGTCGTCTGTACGCTACTCGACCAGGTTCACACCCTCCGGAACCAGTTATTCAGTCTGGGCAAGGCGGTTGATGCCCAGCCCAGCGAAGTGCGCGAAGCAATAATTGACGCTTTGACGGGCACACTTCGTGGAGAATAGGGCGCCGGTTTCTGGGTGGTCGTCTTTTTTGATCAGAAGGGCAGGAGTTCGAGTCTCTCAACCGGCACCACTGGAAAAAGGGCCCGAGCTGATGAGTCCGGTCCGGACGTGGCAATGAGCACCTCCGGCATCGCATGGCGCTGGGAAAGCTGTCGCTGCATCCTTTTTTCCAAGCGTAAACGAGGTGTGAACGATTTGCGGTGAATTTGCCGGTTCGCCCGCGCCCGGGCGCACCGATCCACTGCATTTCAAAGGCCTTAATCCATGACCGCCACATCACGCTCCACTGTTTCCCCTGCCGGGAACGCCATTGCACGACAGATTGCTGAGGAACTTGGCGTCGTGGAGCGTCAGGTGTCAGCCGTCATGGATCTGCTGGACGAGGGCGCGACAGTTCCCTTTATCGCGCGCTATCGCAAGGAGCGCACCGGGGGGCTGGATGACACGCAACTCAGGGCGCTCACCCAACGCCTTGAATACCTGACGGATCTCGCCAGCCGACGCGTGGTCGTGCTGAACGCCATTCGGGAGCAAGACAAGCTGACACCTGCGCTGGAGCGGGAAATCATGGCCGCGGGGACCAAGGTCGAGCTGGAAGACATCTACACGCCGTACAAGGTGAAGCGGCGCACAAAGGCGACGATCGCGAAGGAGGCAGGCCTGGAGCCGCTCGCCGAGCGGCTGCTGTCCAATCCGGCGCTGTTGCCCGCATCGGAAGCGAAAGGCTTCGTGTCGGCCAAGAAAGGCGTCTCTGATCAGGACAGCGCGCTGGACGGCGCGCGCGAGATCATCGTCGAGAAGATGGCGGAAACGCCGCGTCTGGTGCGCAAGATCCGTGAGACCGTCTGGTCAAGCGGCAAGCTCGGCTCCTCCGTCGTAAAGGGCAAGGAGACTGAAGGCGCCAAGTTCGCTGACTATTTTGAATTCGATGAACCCATCAACGTGATGCCATCGCACCGGGCGCTCGCACTGCTGCGTGGGCAGAAGGAAGGCATCCTGCGCGTCAAGCTCGCCGTGCCGCACGCTGATCCGCGTGACCATCCGGCAGTGCGGGAGATCTGCACCGAATTCGGCATCGCCAGGAAGGGGCGCCCCGGCGACGACTGGCTGGCGGAAACCGCCCAAGCCGCGTGGAAGAGCAAGCTCGAGCCCGCCAGCTCGCGGGAATCGATCACCCGGTTGAAAGAGTCTGCGGACGGCGAAGCCATCCGGATCTTTTCAATGAACATGCGCGATCTCCTCATGGCGGCGCCGGCGGGCCCGAAAGTGGTCATGGGCATCGACCCGGGCATTCGCACGGGCTGCAAGATCGCGGTCGTCGATGCGACGGGCAAGTTGCTCGATACGGCGACGATTTACCCGCACGAGCCGCGCAAGGATTGGGCAGGCTCGCTCGCGACGCTCGCAGCCCTTTGCAAGAAGCACAGGGTGGAACTTGTCAGCGTCGGCAATGGCACGGCAGGACGCGAGACGGAGAAACTGGTGGCGGACCTGTCTGCGAAACTGCCCGACCTCAACCTGACGCGCCTCATGGTCTCGGAAGCCGGTGCCTCGGTCTATTCCGCCTCCGAACTGGCGGCTAAGGAATTCCCGGACCTCGATGTGAGTATTCGCGGTGCGGTTTCCATTGCGCGCCGCCTGCAGGACCCGCTGGCGGAACTGGTAAAAATCGAACCCAAGGCAATCGGCGTGGGCCAGTATCAGCACGATGTCGACCAGTCTGCTCTGGCCCGCTCGCTGGATGGTGTTATCGAAGCATGCGTCAACACCGTCGGGGTGGACGTCAACACGGCCTCTGCGTCGCTTCTCACCCGCGTCGCGGGGCTGAATGCGACCATTGCTGCGAATATCGTAGCCTATCGCGACAAGAACGGTCCGTTCAAGTCGCGGAGTGACCTTAAAAAGGTGCCCCGGCTGGGCCCCAAGGCCTTCGAGCAGGCTGCCGGATTCCTACGTATAGCAAAGGGCAAGAACCCGCTCGATGGCTCCTCGGTGCACCCGGAGGCCTATTCCGTGGTTGAGCGCATCGCCAAGAAAACAGGTCGGAAGCTGAGCGATTTGATCGGCGACAGGGCCTTCCTGGCCAAGCTGAAGCCGGAAGAGTTTGCCGATGCGATCTTCGGCGTTCCGACGGTAAAAGACATCCTGGTTGAACTTGAAAAGCCTGGGCGCGATCCGCGCCCGGAATTCAAGACGGCTACGTTCAAGGACGGTATCGAAAAAGTGTCCGACCTTGAGCCGGGAATGCGTCTCGAAGGTGTTATCACGAACGTCACCGCCTTCGGCGCATTTGTGGATATCGGCGTGCATCAGGACGGCCTCGTCCATATTTCGGAACTCTCGGACACGTTCGTCAAGGATCCTCATACGGTGGTCAGCACCGGGCAGGTGGTTAGGGTTCTCGTTCTCGACGTGGATATTGCACGCAAACGGATCGGCCTCAGTCTCAAGCAGGCGCCGGGCCGCGTGGCGCAGGACAGGCCCAAATCGAGTGACGTGACACCGTCCAGTCCATTCGACGTGTTATCCTCGCTACGATGAGGTCAATCAGTCAGGAGGCCGACCGGGCAGGTTCCTCGTCGTCTGCGTGGAATCCCATCGCGTTGTAGGTTGCCTCCAGAGCAGATGCCAGAGAGACCACCGTCTCGGCCAAGCCGTCTTGGCGCAGGCCGTTGCCTGCGTCCCGCTCAAGCGATTGGCAGATCTGCGCGACCTCCTTGGCGCCAGCGCTCAGCGCCATCGATTTGAGTGCGTGCGCTTGACGAACGATTTCCGGGTTGGCTGCACCCGAGTTGATCAGCGCGGCCAGTCCGGTGCAGGCGCGCGGCGCCTCTGCGTGGAACATGGTCCAGATGCGCTGGCGGACATTCCGGCCCGATTGCGACCCGAGCGCATCCATGCTGGCAAGCGTGTCCATGGCGAGGAGCTCGCCGGTGGCGTCCGCCGGACCAGGCTGGCCCGCCTGAATCGCCGCTTCCGGCGAGTCCGCATCGGACAGGGCGGCTATCAGGCGCTCCATCGTGAACGGCTTCGGCAGGTATCCATCTGCGCCAGCGCTGCGCCAGGTGCTGGCATCATCGCCGCTGACCTGCGCCGTCAGCGCGAGGAGGCGGGTGCGCGGCGACCCGGTCCTGGCCTCGTGCGCCCGGATCAGCTGTGTCGCTTCGATACCACCCATGACCGGCATCGAACCGTCCATGAGAATGATGTCAAAGGACCCCGCTGCTGCCTTTTCAACCGCTTCCTGGCCATTCACCGCGAACGTCACCGCAATCCTGAGCGTGCCAAGCGTCTCGCGAAGCACTTCGCGGTTGACCGGATTATCATCGACAGCAAGGATCGACTTGCCTTCGAATGACGGCGTTTCGGCGTGTGTTGTCCTGGAATCGCGCACGGCAGTGCCGAGATAGTCTCCTGATGCGACGCGGGCGAGGAGGTCCGCCAGCTCGGCGCGCGAGACCGGATTCGCGAGCGCATCGACGGCTGCACCGTCGCGCAGGAGCGCGTCGGCCATCGTATCGCCGATATCGGAAAGAACGATGCATGGCACGCCGGCTGGGGCCGCATTGGCCTGCAGCGTGGTCGATGTCGCGATCATGAAGTCGGCGTCACCCGACACAATCGTACAGCCAAAGTCGCGCAGGCTGCGCTCAAGCGTGTCCTGGACTTGCCCCGCTCCGACACTGACCATGGCCGACAAACCGACCCACGCAAGGGCTGGCGCGGCCTGATCAACCGGCAGGACGACTTCAAGCCGGAACACGCTGCCGCGTCCGGGCTCGCTCTCCACCGTTATCGTTCCGCCCATCGCGTCAGCCAGTCGGCTGCAGATCGAAAGGCCGAGGCCGGTGCCGCCATATTTCCGGGTCGTAGACTGATCGGCCTGGGAAAACGCTTCGAACACGGCGCCGATCTTGTCCTCGGGGATGCCGATGCCGGAATCTTCTACGTCGATGCTGATCGTCACCGATTTCGTGCCAGGGCAGGGGCGCGCACCGACACGGATTGTGACTCCGCCTGATTCCGTAAACTTCAACGCATTATTGACGAGGTTCGTGACGATCTGGTTCAGGCGGGTGGGGTCTGCCATGATCGAGACGGGTACATCTGGTGAGACATAGGTCGCCAGCTGCAGGCCCTTTTCACGGGCGCGCTCCCAGAACAGGCTGGCGACATCGGCTACGAGGGAATCAAGCGAGACGGGCAGTATCTCAAGGTCCATCTTGCCGGACTCGATCTTGGACAGGTCGAGAATATCGTTGATGATCGTCAGCAGGCTCTTGCCTGACCTGGAAATAATGTCGGCATACCGACGATGACGCGGCGAGAGGTCGGCGGAGGTCAGCATCTCGGCCATCACCATCATGCCGTTCATGGGGGTGCGGATTTCATGGCTCATTGTTGCGAGGAAGTTGGACTTCGCTGCGTTGGCGGCTTCGGCCTCATCGCGCGCGAGCCGCAGGCTGTGCGTGCGCTCCTCGACGGTTTGCTCGAGCGACGCGAGATGGCGTGCGAGCCTGGCGTCGCGTTCGACAATGCTGCCGATCATTGTGTTGAAGGTTTCGGCGAGGACGCCGGTCTCGTCGCGTCCACCCTGGATCCGTTCGATCGACGCCGCTTCATCGTCGCGAAACGCAGCCATCATTGCTGTCAGCTGGCGCAAGGGGCGCGTCAGGTGGGTAATGGGCCATTGTGCCAGGGCGATCCCGGCAATGATGGCCACCAGCGACATGATGGCGGTGGCCCGGAGGCTGTCGAACACAGCTTTGCGAAGCGTGGAAATGTCGGCCAGCATGCCGAGCTTGCCGACCTGTTCGCCGCCATTAAGGATCGGAATTTCGACATGCATCTGGCGTGAGGAAAACAGGTCGCGTGCGGTCAGCGCACTGGCATCGTCCCGGCCGAGCAGGATTGCACCGCTGCCCAGCTGCGCGAACACGCGGCCGTTGGCCAAGGTGATGTCTGTCTGGACGATGCCCGGCAGGTCACGCACGCCGCGCAGCATCGCGACTGCTGCGGCCTTGTCATTGCCCGCGACGGGGTCCGCGATGGCCGCGGCATAGGCGGATGCAGCACCTGCGAGCAGGCTCTGCTGGCTGGCGACTTCGCGCTCGAAGCCCTTCCGGGCCATGAAGCCCGAAATCGTCATCACGGTCGTGATGATCAGGACCACCACAAGCAGCGTCAGACGGAGCCGGATGGAGCGGTGGATCGGCACAGTTGGGGGCGAAGTGTTCAAGGTGGCGGCTACTTCTCAATGGAACAGCCTGCAACGTCGCAGAAATTAACCAAGAAAGGCTCAAATCCGGGTGAAAAATTCAATGAAAATTGAGCGATCTGGCGCGGGCTTCTGTAACGTTAGTACGATAGCTAAATCATAAAATGTCGAGTACCCAAGTATGAATACCCCTTTCCAGCGCGTCATTTCATTCGTCCTAGACACCGGTGGCAACGTGGTTGTCCCCGCTGCTGTGGCCTTTTGCGCGCTGTCGGCCATTGTTGGCGGGGTCATCGATATGTCGGCACTCGAAGGACAGAAGAAGTCCCTGCAAGTGCTCGCCGACAACGCGGCCCTCTCCGCGGCACGCGAGTTCGCAATCTCGGCCAATAACGGCCAGCGCATCGAGGAAGCCGCAAAGGCATTCGTCACGGCGACAGCCGAAAATCCGAATGTCAGCGCGATTGCGCAGGCGCATTTGGACACGCTAACGGTTGACGTCACGGTCCGTGCGCCGGCAAAAACCTTCTTTCCCGGACCTGCGGCAAAAGTAGAATCGCTGTCTGCATCCGCCACAGCCCGATTGGCTGGTGAAGCGGGCAACATCTGCATGATCGGCCTGTCGGGCGATGCCAGCAATACGATCTATATGGCCTCGAGGGCACGCATTACAGCTGCCAAATGCGCAATTTACTCCAACTCGAAAAGTACGAATTCCATCGTTGTGAAGGAATCCGCCCAGGTCACGGCAGATTTTCTTTATTCTGCAGGCGGTTTCAAAGGCGCCCCGACAGACACGATGAAGCAACCCGTCACGGACGCGCCTCAAATCGGCGACCCGCTTGCCGGTCGTCCGATGCCCCGCGTGGGGATGTGCGACGAGAACGATTTCGTCGTGACTGGTGCGGGCGCGAAGTACACCAAGGCGCGGAAATCCCGGAAGAAAAACGCCCCGGCGGTGGTCACGAAGACACTGGACCCCGGCACGTATTGTGGCGGTCTCGTCATCGATGGCGGGAAAGTCGAACTTCGGCCTGGCATCTATATTATCAAGGATGGCCTGCTTGAGGTGTCCAATGGTGGCTCGATGGCGGGTGAAAACGTCGGATTCTTTCTGACGGGTGACGAGACCAAACTCAACTTTGAAGCCAAGTCGACCGTCGACCTGACGGCGCCAAAGTCCGGCGCCATGACGGGCATGCTGTTCTATGCGAACCCTGCCAACCCGCCGGAAAGGCCATCAAAGATGGGCAAAAAACTCAAGAAGGGCCACGTGATCGAAAGCGACAACGCTCGTCGCTTGGTTGGCACGATCTACCTGCCTGATGACAAATTGGTCGTCGACGGAAACTCACCCGTCGCTGACAGGTCCGAATATACCGTGATTATTGCCAAGACTTTCGAGTTGGACAACGGCCCCAACCTCGTCATCCAGACCAATTATGATGCGTCGGACATTCCGGTTCCGGACGGTGTCGGACCCAAGCAGGATACGTCGGTCCGCCTTCTGCAGTAGCTGCAATTGAACCGCAGCATATTATAGGGTTGTAAAGACCTGATGCGAATTAGTGCTGCTTTTACAGTCAGGCATTCGCGTTTATGGTCCTTCGCAACGTTCTCGTAATTGACGATGATCCACTTTTCCGCGTGGTCGCCGAAGAGACGTTGCTTGCACTGGGCGCTGGCGAGGTGGTGCTCGCGCGGGACGGCGCCGAAGGTCTGCAGATGGTCGCAGACCGGCCCGAGGCGTTCGACCTTATCCTGTGCGACCTGAACATGCCGAATATCGACGGGGTCCTGGTGCTGCGCGAACTTGGCAGCCGCCATTACTCCGGAGCCCTGATCGTCGTCAGCAGCGAGAATCGGGCCGTTATCGAGACTGTCGACGCGATGGCCCGGTTGGCGGGTGTCCGAATGTTGGGGGCGCTGAAGAAGCCTCTCAACGCAACCAAGCTGCAGAAATTGATCTTGCTCGGGGCAAGTCAGCCGTCCGCGCAAATGATCGAAGTCTCCCGGGAGGAGGTGAGGGCGGCGCTGGACGCAAACGCGATCGTGCCGGTTTACCAGCCGAAGCTTGATCTCGTCAAAGGTGAGATAAACAACTTTGAAGTGCTCGCAAGGTACGCCCAGCCGGGCGCGGGCCTGCAAAGCGCATATGGGTATTTGCTGGCGAGTGAATCGTTCGGCATGATGCTTGAGCTGACATTGCGCCAGATCGAACAGGTAGCACTTCAGGCCCGCTCATGGCGCGCTGACGGGTTCGATCTCGGATTTGCGTTCAATATCAGTCCAAGCCTGCTCCTGGACAAGAACTTTCCGGAGCGCATCATGTCGGTGCTCGACGAGACTGGCCTTTCGCCGCACATGGTCACGCTGGAAGTGACGGAAAACCAGTTCGTCAAATACTCGGCCGACGTCCTGGAGGTGCTCTCCCGTCTGAGAATCAAGGGGTTCCGTCTGAGCGTTGACGATTTTGGCACCGGCGCCACGAGTTTCGAACAGTTGCGACTCTACCCGTTTTCCGAGCTGAAACTCGATCTGATTTTTGTTCAGGATGTGCTGACCGACAGCTTCGCGCGCCTGGCGGTTGCCACGAGCCTGAAGCTTGCCCGACTGCTGAATATGTCGGTGGTGGCCGAAGGTGTGGAGACGCAAGAGCAGCTGGACTATTTCAGAAAGGCGGGTGCGACCTTCGCCCAGGGCTACATGATTGCGAGACCGCTTGCCGGCAAGGATGTGATGGCGTGGCTGCAGGAAAATCATGGCCAGTGGACGTCGCCCGTCCCGGATCAGCCGGACGCGGATGCTCAGTCAGTCTGAGGCATTGACCCCAGATTCTGTCATCAAAGGGCAGGGCGTTTGAGTCTCCCGGCCGGATCGACCTGCACTGGGTGCGATCCGCAATGCCGGGCATCGACGCCGCGCCGCCCATCGTAAACAAAAGTCAAATGGCCGATTCGTAACTGGCGAGGCCGCAAGCGCAGGCTTATTCTCACGCATTGGGATGGTGGGGGCACCTGATCGGGTTGTGATTGGAGCCGACCGATGTTCTATCCGGAAATTCCCACGCGCTTGGCGACGATGTCTCGTAATCCGTTGCCAAAGGGCGTGATTGCGGGCGCACAGGTCGATGCCGTTCGCCTGTTGACGGACCCCGAGACATTTGGCGGTCGCGCGCCGACCTATTTCGATACTGCCGTGTCCCACCTGATCGTCGATGGCAGGGATCTCTTCATCCTGCGTAAGCCGCTCGATCATGACGGCTTCAAATGCGCCACGGTGGAAGATCGCTGGAACTGGTGCGAAACGCAGTGCATGCGAGGATTTTGCCGCCTCGGGGCTGTATCGGCACGACCGTTGCCGATTGTCAGGCGCGAGCACAGGCTTTGTCTAGGTGGGCCCGGAAGTATTCGGGACTGGGTCCTCAAGATTACGTGCGAATCCGTCATAGTCGAGCCAGGATTTATCACGCTACGCCGCGCCGCATGAAGCAATAAATCGAGGCGGGCAAACTCACGAATACTCGCCTAATTGGTGTGATGACGCTATTGTGCAGTCACTATATATGTCCCCGAGTAGAAGTTCTGGTCTTCTGCTGAAGTTCAGGGAAGTAGCGATGTCGTCAGAGCGCATTGATTGGGACAATCTGCGGGTCTTCAGGATTGTCGCCGAACTCGGCAGCATGAGTGCCGCTTCGGCACGCCTTGGCGAGTCGCCACCAACAATTGGCCGGAAGATTGATGACCTGGAAAAAGCCCTCAATACGCAATTGTTCGTGCGTTCGACGCGCGGTGTCGAACTGACGGAGGTCGGCAAGGTGGTGTTGCGGCATGCCCACGTCATGGCCGACGCAGCAAATCTCATTGATCAGCAAGCCTCCGACAGGAGCCAGCCCGCTGAAGGCGTGATCACGCTCGCGACAGGCGACGGGCTTGGCCCCTACTGGATCGCGCCCCGTCTTCCGGACTTCCAGCAAGCCAATCCGCGTATTCAGATCAAGATGAGCGTGCTTGAGCACACGCCGGACATTGGGGCCGGAGAGGCCGACATCGGCATACAATTCACCGAACCGAAGAACCACGATCTCATTTCACGTCGATTAGGAACGCTGCATTATATCAGTTTCGCCTCCGCCGAATACATTGAGGAACATGGCGCACCGAACAGCATGTTCGAATATTTTCGGCACCAGTGCATCCTGCATCAGGCCTATGTGATGCAGATTGAACGATGGGCGCCGAAAATGTCGGAGCTCAAGAAGATGATCAATTTCGCGTTCGTCACCAATTCGGCGAGTTCGATGATTGAAGTCTGCAGGAACGGTGGGGGAATCGCCCTCTTGCCATCCTATATCGGCACGGTGGCGCCGACACTCGTCCCGCTTGAGCTGCCGGAAGTCGCGCCGATCGAGTTCTGGCTCACTTACACGGAACGCGTATGGCGCCTGCCGCAGGGCAGGATCGTTCTCGACTGGTTGAGAAGCATTTTCGAGGCCAGCGATGCCTTCTGGTTCGCAGATGAATTCGTACACCCCAACAGGGCCAGCAATCGCATAGAGGCGCTAAAGCCGTTCACGCGGCCAGGGCCGTCAGCCGCTGGATAGGGCCTTCAGAACGCGGGCCATGGTCTCGAGCTTTTCGGTGGACTTGGTGCGGTCAATCCAGTCGTGGCATTCGGTGCGGACCTTCATCGACGGATCCTGTGAAACGCTGTCCGCGTCGCTGTCATCCTCGAATAGATCGGCAATTGGCACGCGCAGGGCTTCGGCGACAATGGACAGCATGCCAGCGCTGAGGCGGTTTGTCCCCGTCTCGTATTTTTGCAACTGCTGGTGACTGATTCCGAGTTCGCTGCCGAGTTCTGCGAGCGTGCGATTCTGCGCTATTCGGAGGGCGCGAATCTTGCCGCCAACCAGTTGGTCAACGCGTGTAGGAGCTCGGGAACTGGATTGTCTTGGTTTGTGCTGCACGTCAAATACCCTTCTATAGTGCCTCATAATTTTCGCGCACTGGGTGTTTAGGCAAGTATGACGGCTAGCAAAAATATGAAACACGAAGGGCATCCGTAGCGCATACAATGGACAGGTTGCCACCTTGGAATGAAAATGAAGGCTATTTATACACCTTTGGTTTCAAATCCGAATAATATCGCAATCCCCGGGCTAGTAGTCTTTTTTCCACCTTATGGAGAGCTTGTTCTCGCCGGTCGACGTGGTTTCCGACGTCACGGAGATTTGGTCTGCGGGTTCCCATTCGACCTTGACAGAACTGCCGTCTGCTCCGGCAGCATTCAGTTGTAGGTAGACATCATCAGCCAGGTACTGCCCCACACCAAGCTCCGCATTTCCGGCGTCGTTCGATCTGATCGACAGGCGGTCGACACCCAGAACCGCCTGCAGTTCGGCTGCCGGGTCGAATCCGACTCTGCGACCGCTGAGGCGGGCTATTGAAGAGGCGAGTTGCGCGGCTTCGACGGGGGACAGGTCGATCGACGAGCGACCGAACAGCAGTCGGGACAGGATCTCATCCTGAGGCAGGTCGGGCGTGCTCGACAATTCGAACACAGGATTGGTCGGTTTGCCTGAAACCTGGACGCGTACCACGAACCCGTTGACCGACCGGGCGGCGTCAACGGCGATCCGAGCGGTGTCGATCGGGCCGTCAAAGGTTATCTTTCCAGTATCGAAGACGAAGGGACGTCCGGCAAGATCGAGGTCGCCGCGCACCATGGTTGCCTGGCCCGACAGGTTTGCGTCCGATACGGTCCCCGTCGCCGTGAGATCAAGGGCCCACTCGCTGTCGAGTCCCCGTCCGGTGACGAACACGCGCCGCGCCGCGTCGATGTCGATATCGAGGTTCAGGGATTGACGCAGCTTGCTCGGCATGTTGGTCGGTTCATCGCCGTCACTCCAGCGGACATCAATGGCCTTCGGGCCCGATGACGGAAGATTGTCGAGCGATACGCGCGCTTCGTCGACAGTCAACGTACCTGAGACGAGGCGTCCGCTGTGATCTTCGGAGAATGTCACATTGCCGCTAAGGCGCGCCATATCCCCGTCGCGTTCGTAGACAAGCAGGCGCGTCAGCTTGGCATTTAGCTGCCCGGCATCCTGTCCGAGCGTGCCGTCCAGTGCCACTGATCCGCTTCCAGCGCTCTGGCCGGATCCGGTGAGGGATATTTTCTTGTCGGCAAGGCCGGCCTTCAGGGCGACGTCGGTCAGTTTGAGTCCCGTCGTACCGAATTCGTAAATCCCACCGATGACATCCGCATTCGCTTCATAGACGGGCTCGGAAAGCGATCCTGACACAGTCGCCCGCGCATCGATCCGACCGCCAATGTCGTGGCCATAGGCTAGTGCAGCCGTATGTAAAGCACCCAAGTCGCCGTTCAGAGTGGCGCGTCCGGTCATCGATTGCGTTCGGTCCAGACGGGCGAGGGATTCGGCAGACGGCTTGATGGGCAACGCGAGGTCTGCAACGAGGACCAGGTCCTTGCCGTAATTGCTCCTCGCATTGACCTTCAGTGTGCTGGCATCAAGACGGCCGGTCAGGTCAAGCGAAAGCGACGTGTCGAGATCGGGAATCGGGCTGGTGGCCGAGAAGGCAAAGGACCCGGACGGTGAAAGGCCGACAGGCCGAAACTCGCCGTGGCCGTTGAGGCGCGCATCGACCTCACCGAGATTGGCAATGGCGAACAGGGCGCCGAAGTCGACGGCTTGGATATCGACAACCAGCAGCGCCGCTTCACCCGTGCCGGAAAGCTCGGCCTTCACCTCGCCACCGAGAATCGAAAGCCGACCGTTCAGTTCGGGCGTCTCGCCGAGACTCCAGTAAGCAGGCTCCCGTGTGCTGAGCGGCTTGCCAAGAGCGGACCCCGACACGTTGAACGTGCCATTGGGCGATGCGCCCGACAGGTCGGCTTGTCCCGAAACCGCAAAATCGAACGGGCGGGAGGGATGGACGCTCTTCAGGTTGGCCTTGAAATCGTAGCCGTCCTTGTTGTTCTTGATGTCTGCCGTGAAGCTATCGAGTTGGAAGGCCGATGGCAGTTTCGCGCCGCTACCATCAGCATGGGCCACGATCGACATTGGGTCCTGGCCTTCTTTCACGATGCTGACAGTGGCGCGAAGGCTGGCGATTTGTATGGCTTCGGTCTTCAGGCCGTCGCCTTCGGCATTCACCAGAACGACAAGATCGCCGGCCGGACTGAGTTCGGCTCGGCCTGTAATTCCAAGCGGGCCATATGTGCCCTTCAGGTTTTCGATCAGGGTGCCTTCATCGGCGCGCACGAGATCAGCTGACAGGTCCAGCGTTTCGCCCGCCACTTTACCGATCACGGCCAGCGGTCCTGATACACGGCCGCCGCTAATGCCGAGCGTGGTCGTCGCGGCGACTTGTTCGACGCGTCGAGAGGCGATTTCAAAAACGCCACCTGTTGACGCGACACCTATCTCGAGCGCGCTGGCGGCCCCCGAAAGACTGACCGTACCAGCGTGGAGGTCAAACCTGTTCCCGCTGATGTCGAGCGGTTCGGTTTGCATAAAGTCGAAGCGCAACGTGCTGGCATCGCCAATGCGGTACAGGCCTCCGCCTTCGAACTGAACGCCGGCGCCCACCAGTTTCATTTTCGTGATGCTGATCGTTTTACCATCAATAGCGAGGGACGCATTTACTGTCGGCGCTACACCGATCAGGGGCTGTATCGTGTCCGGCAGTCCCGAAAACCCGGCACCTGCCAGGATCGTCTCAATCTGCAGCTTGTTAAGCGTACCGTGCGCGCGAAATGTTCCAGACGTCCGTCCGCCGAACCCGCCCGGCAAGCTGTGAAGGGCTTGGTCTATCGTGCCACGCAAATCCAGCGTGCGCGCCTTCGGGCTCAATGTGCCGGAGGCCGAAACTTTGCCCTCGGGCAGATCAAGCACGGAGGGAGCAAGGGTAACGATTCCAGTATCGCGCGCGTACACACCACTCGCCACCAGATGCGGTTGACGTCCGATCCAGCCGGAAAGGCTTTGATTGTCCGACAGGACGCCTTCACCGATGAGATCGGCTTTGAACGGTATCTGCTGAGGCTTCAGCGAGACCGTAACGGGCCCCGATAGCCTGGTGAAGGAGAGGTCGGCCCCGTCATGCGCGGTGAGGGTCGCGGCGCCTGCGTAGGTTGGCACATCGTCGTTTATCTCGATTATTCCGTCGAGCGAGAGGTCGGCTGCCATCCCGGTCAGGTCGGAGAGACCCGTGAAATCCAGCTTGATTGCGGCGGGACCATCCAGTGACTTCGTGTCAATGTTCGCCTCACCTTTGGCCGCCAGCGTACCCGACGCCATGCTCGCGGACAGATCGAACGCCGCCAGGTGCTTTTCGATGTCGGCACCCAGGACAAAACGCGCGTTTGCGCCGAGCAATTGCTGCAACGTGCCTGGGAAGGGCAGGGCGGTGGCATCGAGATCAGCGTTCGCGGTCAGCCGTCCAGCGACGATCTTTGCAGTCATCGACGCCGCATCCTCGCCTGAGACCTTTAGCAGGAAATAGCCATCGCCTTCGTCCAGCGTGCCGTCGACCGAGGCATTCAGGTTGGCGCTCTGCCCTTCTGCGAGTTTCAACAGTGTCGCGAACGTGCCGCCGGCGGGGGCCTCGCCCTCGGCATCCAGGTTGAACTGGCCGGCCGCGTCCCGCTGGGCATTGATCCTGAATCGGTCGCCAAGGCCTTCCAGCGGTGCAATGTCCAGCTTGGCTTTGACGATTGCGTCGCGCCCGCTGGAAAACGCGCCCGTCACGCTGAATGCGGCAGCTGGCCCAGCGACACCTTCAGCGAGCGAGAGCTTGCCAATGTTCAGGTCGTCGAGCGCGACACTCCAGTTGCTTCCGCCGGACGCTTCGCTTGGCGTTGTCTCAGGGCGACGCAGGATTGCTATTTCGCCAGCACTGGCAAGATTGAGTTCCACTTTGCGCGACAGGAGCGCGCGCGGTGTCCATTTCAGGCGGAGGTCGCTGCTGTCAAGCCATGTGCCCTCGGTATCGGCGATCGATAGCCTGTCGATATGCATGCGCTTTAGCGGGTCGCCCGTCAGGCCGGATGCCGTTATTGTTCCCAGGCTGCCGACTGTCCGACCGTTGATTTGCGACAGGACAAAGGCGCGGCCGCCATCACTGTTGATCCAGAGGCGCACGCCCATGACGGCCATGAGCAGGAAGACGATAATCCCCGCACCTGCCGACGAAAAAGGCCGACGGCGGATGAAATTGACGGATGGTTGGAAGAAGGCCATCAGAATGACTGCCCGATCGACACGTAAAACTGGACCGGGTCTTCCCCGTCGCGCCTGTCGACCGGAGTCGCAATATCAATGCGGATCGGACCGAAACCCGGATAATACCGGAAACCAAAGCCAATGGCAGTGCGCATGTCGTTGAAGACTTCGTCGGCGCTGTCGGCCGCCGCGCCGCTGTCAACGAACAGCACATAGCCAAGCTTGTCACTGCGCCGCCAGCGTAGTTCAGCCGAAACGTCGAAAAGACTTCGACCGCCAATCAGGGCGCCTGTGGCGTCGCGCGGCGACAGGCTCTGGTATTCGAAGCCGCGCACCGACCCACCACCGCCCGCGAAGAACAGGCGGTCTATCGGAACGGCGTTGGAACCAAGAAAGGCGCCGAATTCACCACGCACGGCGGCGACGAACGGCCCATCCGCAATCTTGTGGTAAGTGGAGCCGGTCAAAAGCATGCGCGTGTAGCCCGCCGTCGAGTCGCCCACCGACATGCCGGGTTCGACACCGAGAAAGGCGCGCTGGCCCGATTGCGGGTCGAGCGGTTGCTTGACCGTCGAATAGGTTGCGGCAAGCGGAAATGAAAGCGTGTAGAGTTCGCGCGGGTCCAACAAGGCTCTGAGCCGTCGCTCCTTCGTTCGCGTGGCATCGACCGACGCGCCGGCAGACAGGGTGAAGTTCTTGTTGAACGGTTGCGAGAGCGCTGCGCCCACCTTGATGCCCTGCAAGTCGTAGGCGTCGGTCTCTTCGGCGCGAATGCCGGCTTCGGCCGTGAGCGTGCGACCGTAGCGGCCGATGTTCGGCCTCGTATATTTTGCGGTCAGGTCGCGCGCGACGGTCGCCACTTCGCCCTGCACACGGAACGTGTCACCGTGGCCTGTGACATTTCTGCGTTCCCAGTATGCGTCTGCGCCGACCCCATCAGTAGTCGAGGCGGTAACGCCAGCGCCGACGGATCGACGTTTGGCGTCTGAAAGCGCGAGTTGGACCGGATAATATCCATTTTCGTCTGGCGTGCTTGAGACTTCTACGCCTATGCCGTCGAACAGGCCGCTGCTGCGCAAGCGCAATCGCAACTGGTCGATCTTGTCAGGAGTGTAGGCGTCTCCTGGTGTCCATGTCCGAAGGGCGCAGATTGTTTCGACCTTGCGCGCGCCCGATTCCAGCACGACCATGTCGCCAAGTCGAACGAACGGCCCGGGTGCCAGCGCGTAAGTCAGTTCAACATTCCTGTCCTTGCGCGAGGCCAGCACGTCGATCCCGCGGCTTTCGGCGAACGCATGGCCACCCTGGCGAAGTGTTCCGAGAAATTTTACTTCCAGCGATTCGATGTCGGGTGTCCGCGCCGGTGCGCCTATGGCAAGGGACTTGCGGTCTTCCTCGAGCGCCGCCTGCAGCTTGTCGCTTACGTCTGTGTCCAGCGCCAGGGCGACGGAGGCCACCTTGAACATTTCGCCGGGGTAGACATCCAGGCGCGGTTTCTTCTCGACCGATTCGATCAGTTCAGGTGACACGTCGGCCGCGAGATAGCCCTCCGACGCCAGGAATTCTTCCAGCGTATCTGCGGACGAACTGGCCTTGCGCCGCGCCTCCAGCACACTGCGGGCAGGCGTATCATCGCTCTCGAGGACAGCCTTTGCCTTGGCGTCCAGATCCGCAGGGACGCCTGACAATTCGACGGGCACCTGACGCCCTGTGGATATCGCGTCATTGCCACTTCCGGGAAAGCCGGCACAAGCCGTCACGGCCCCCAGCAGGCATACGCCCGTGGCCGGGTGCGTGAGTGCGGCCCCGGCTGCTGTGGTGAAGCGGGCAAGCCGTTGTGACATCGAAGTATTTACCATCCAGATTTCAATGCGAGGATTGCGCCAGTTTTCCTAAATGAAGGCTGAACAGGCCTGTCTGGCGTCTAGATAAGCCCGCCGATTGCAGTTTTCGCCCCGAACACTACACGTTTACGTCAAGTTTTCTTGCAAATACATGGGGTCTCGGGGCATTTTCCCGGTTGCAGCAGGCACCGTAGTCTCCGTTTGCCAGCCAGCCTGCACACACCGTATGCTCGTCTGATTGGCAGTTTTCGGGGCAATGAATGACATATTTGATGGTGCTTGGCGGCTTGGTCCTGCTTTTCATTGGTGGGGAGGCGCTGGTCCGCGGATCGGTCAGCGTCGCGCGCAAGCTCAATATTTCCGAATTGGTGATTGGCCTCACCCTGGTCGGTTTCGGCACGTCCGTTCCCGAACTCGTGACCAGTCTGAGAGCCATAGACCAGGATGCAGTAGGCATCGCCGTCGGCAATGTCGTCGGGTCGAACATTGCCAATATACTGCTCGTGCTCGGCGTCGCCGCGATGATCCGTCCGATCCTGACCAATCCGCGTGCGCTGGCCAGGGACGGGCTTATCATGCTGGCCGTGACGGCGCTGCTCTGCGCGCTGATTTGGTTCGACCTGTTCAGCCGTCCGGTCGGATTTGCGCTCCTCGGCGTGCTGCTGGCCTATCTCGCCTATTCGTTCATCGCCGACCAGCGCCGCGACAATGATGTTGCCGCAATGCACGCGGCCGAGGGTGAGATCATCGAGGCTCACTATGGCCTGTTGCTGGGGCTGGTCATTACTGCGGCCGGGCTCGTAAGCGTCGTGTTCGGCGCCCGGCTGCTGGTCGATGGCGGCGTCGTCATCGCGCGCGAGTTCGGGATCAGCGAAACCATTATCGGCCTCACCATCGTCGCCGTCGGCACCAGCCTGCCCGAACTCGTGACCTCGGCCGTGGCGGCCTTTCGCGGGAGGTCTGATGTTGCGCTGGGCAATATTATCGGCTCCAATATTTTCAATATATTGGGCATCCTCGGTGTCACGGCGGTGGTCCATCCGTTCAGCGTGCGGGGCGATGTCTCGGCCGAAGCGATGTCGCAAGGGCATTACGCGAGCCTCATATCGTCGGAAGATATCGGCGCGCTGATCCTGTCGGTCTTCCTGCTCATGCTGTTTGCGATGACCGGAAAACGCATCGCGCGCTGGGAAGGCGCAGTTCTCCTGCTTGCCTATGCGCTCTATTTCGGCCTCTTGTTCGACCTTGTCCCCGTTCCAGGAATCCTCCCCCATGCCTGATAATCCCATCTACCAGGGGCTCGGCCAACTCGGCCAGCAGACCAGCGCCCCGAAAACGCCGGAAGAGGCGCAGCTCGAACGTGTGCCCAACCCTCATGTCGGCACGCTTTATCTCACGCGGTTCGTCGCCCCCGAATTCACCTCGCTCTGCCCCGTCACGGGACAGCCGGACTTTGCGCATATCGTTATCGACTATGCGCCGGGTGACTGGCTGGTGGAGAGCAAGAGCCTGAAGCTCTATCTCACCAGTTTCCGCAATCATGGTGCGTTCCACGAGGATTGCTCGGTTGCCATCGGCAAGCGGGTACATGCGTTCACCGAGGCGAAATGGCTGAGGATTTCAGCCTATTGGTATCCGCGCGGCGGCATCCCGATCGACGTCTTCTGGCAATCCGGTGAGGTGCCTGCCGGGCTCCATGTGCCCGACACAGGCGTCGCGAGCTATCGCGGCCGGGGCTGAACTCAGGCCGGAGCGGTCCAGCGAGTGATCTTTTCGCGCATGTTCGCCCGTGGGCGCTCCGGACATCCCATCGTCGCCGTGCCGAGATAGATAAAGCCGGCCACACGTTCGCCATCGGTCAGGCCGAGCGTCTTGGCGACGTCCGCGTCGAACGCCATCCACTCGGATAGCCAGACCCCGGCCCAACCGGCCGCGTTCGCCGCGAGCAGCAGGTTGTGGCAGACCGCGCCTGCCGAGAGTTCCTGCTCCCAGACCGGCGTCTTGTGCGCAGGATCGGGTGATGAAATCACGGCCACCATGACGGGTGCGCGAAGTGGCAGGCCAGCGGCTTCCAGCACATCCTTGGATTCAGCATCCGGCGTGTTCGCATCGTGAATCCGGGCCAGTTCCTTGCCGAACGACATGCGCGCATCGCCTTCGAAAACGATGAACCGCCACGGTGAAAGCTTCCGGTGGTCCGGCACGCGGGCGGCCACACGCAACAATTCATCGAGAGACTCCGGCGAAGGGCCAGGCTCAGTCAGGTGGTGCTTGCTGGCGGAGCGGCGCAACGCGAGCAGGGCGCGGGCTTCGGCGCTCGGACGAGCAGGCAGCATGGTCGTGCCAACGGGCGGGGCGGGGGGGAAACGATTTGCCATGCCAGTACATAGCCAGCCCGCCGCGCCGCCGAAAGAGGCGTCTCGCGATGTTTCTGCTTGCCCGGACAGTGGGACAGGACTAATTTGGTGAACAGTGTTCACTTTCTGAACGTGTTTCAGCGGTATCTGACGCCTCATGCCAACTGATCTGTCCCTTGAGCCCTCACCCGCAGAACGCCGCCGACTTAAAGTGCGCGGCGCGATCATCGAAGCCGCTGAGCGCGTCTTTGCGAAAGAAGGCGAGGCGGGGCTCTCGATCCGGCGTCTGGCAGAAGAGATCGATTACTCGCCGTCCGCCATCTACAAGTATTTCGGTTCCAAGGAGGAATTGATCGACGAACTCAAGGAGGTTTTCTTCGAACGCCTCCTGTCTCGTGTCGGCAAGATATCCTGCGCCGATGCGCCTTTCTCCGAACGCGGGCGGGCATGCGTCACAACCTATATCGTCACTGCGATGGAGCGTCCGCACCACTATGCTGCCGCGTTTTCGAACGTTCAGGGTGCGCCCGTACCGGTACAAACAAAGGATTGGGAAGCGTTCTCGAAATCCTACAAGGGGCGCGCCTTCGGCGTCCTTGTCGACATGGTGCGCGAAGGCCAGTCACTCGGCGTATTCGACCCGGAACTCGACCCTTATCTGTCCGCGAAATCCGTATGGGCGGCGTCCCACGGCCTGGCGCAATTGATGACGCACCTGCCGCACTTCCCGGCACTTCTGCCCACCGACCAGCCCGTTTCAGCGAGCGCCTTCATCGCCTTCCACGCCGACCTCGTTTTCCGGGGACTGCAATGGTCCGGCGAGGCGCGGCACTTTGATTCCACCCCTGAGGACTAACAACCATGACGCCTTCCGATGACTATCAGGGCGACGAGGCCCGCGAGAAGCGCCCGACCCTTCTGAAGGGTCTTGCCTTTCTGGTGATCCTGTTCCTGTTCGGTGCAGGACTGATGTTCGCGGCAATCCAGTTGCGCAGCCCCGAAGGACCAAAAGTCGCGACCGTCGAGCCCGACCCGCTGACCGTGTCCGTGATGCCGGTTCGCTTGGCCAAGGAATTCAGGATCGACGAATCCTTCAGCGGGCTCGCGCAAGCGCGCCGCAAAAGCGAACTCGGCTTTTCCAGCGGCGGCCGGATTCAGTCCATGAGTGCCGATGTGGGCGACCGGGTCAAACAGGGCGCGACGCTGGCTCGCCTCGACACGCGCAGCCTAGGTGCCCAGCTCGCGTCGGCCGATGCGATGGTTGAAGAGGCGCGTGCGGCTCATTCTCTCGCCTTGAATACGGTCGAACGCCAGCGAACGCTCAAATTGCAGGGCCATGTGTCGCAACAGAGGGTCGATGAGGCCGAAGCCCAGGCGAACACGTCCATGGCCCGCATCGAAGCCGCCAGGGCGCAGGCCGACACTTTGCGCGTGCAGATCGATCTGGCGCGCATCACGGCGCCATTTGACGGAGTTGTCACCGCAAGAATGGTCGATGAGGGCGCGATCGCGGCTCCCGGAACGCCGATACTGGAATTGGTAGAGGCAGGCCATCTCGAAGCAAGAATAGGCCTGCCGGCCATCAGCGCGTCGCGACTGATCCCGGGCGAAATATACATGCTGGTCGCCGATACAGGCACGGTTGAGGCAAAACTGCGTTCCGTCACCGGCGTGATTGATGCCGACAGGCGCACGGTCGCGGCCATGTTCGACATCGAGAATTCAGGCGACCTCGCAGTCGGCGCGGTCGTCCGGCTTTCGATGGAACGTGAGATCAACGAGCCGGGTTTCTGGGTGCCTGTGAAGGCCATGTCGACAGCCTCCCGGGGCCTATGGACGGTATTCGTTGCCGCGCCGTCGGAACATGGCTGGCGCGCTGAACCGCGACCCGTCGAGATGGTGCATTCTGAAGGCGGGCGCGGATTCGTTCGCGGGCCTGTGCAGGAAGGCGAACGCGTGATTGTCGATGGGCTCCAGCGCATCGCGCCGGGCATGCCGGTCGAGCCGCGCGATGCGACCAGCGCAGTTACACCCAACGAAGGCTGAGGGCCCAGCCGTCATGTTCACGATTTTCTTCCGCCTTCCGCGCCTTACCATCCTGATCATGATGGTCATCCTGATCGGTGGCCTCGGCGCCATGTTTTCGCTTGGCCGTCAGGAAGATCCGTCGTTGGTCGAGCGATACGGATTCGTGCTCACCACGCTTCCGGGCGCTGACGCCGAGCGTATGGAGGCGCTCGTCACCGAACCACTGGAAGCGGCTTTGATGGAACTTCCCGAGGTCGATGAAGTGGAATCCGTTTCGCGACCGGGTGTATCGCAGGTCAGTCTGGATATCCGCGACGACCTTACGGAAGCAGAGGTCGATGATGCTTGGACCCTGATCCGCCAGAAGGTCGAATTCGCCAGGACCAAATTCCCGCCGGGAACCAATGCGCCCGATATCCACCGACAATATGTCGGTGCGGCCACTCTGGTGGTCGGGCTTGTCTGGGAGGGTGAAGGCGATCCGCCTCTCGCCATTATGGGCCGCATGGCGCTCAACCTTCAGGACCGGTTCCAGCGCCTCCCGGGCACTGAATTGACCGATCTGTATGGCGTGCCTGCCGAAGAAGTCCGCATCGTTGTCGATCCGGAGGCGCTGTCGGCAGCCGGCCTGACCGTTCGTCAGGCCGCATCGCTTATCGCGTCGGCAGACAGCAAGACACCAGCCGGGCGCCTGCGCACCGATGGCGGCAATATCGGTCTCGAAGTCGGTGGCGAGTTTGACAATATTTCCCGCATTCGCAGCGTGCCGCTGCTGCAACGGCCTGACGGGACGGCGGTGCGGGTGAGTGACGTCGCCACAGTCCAGAAAGGGTTCGAAGACCCACCCGTCCGGATGGCGCTCGAAAATGGCAAACGCACGATTTTCGTGGCGGCGTTCATTTCAGAGGGGCAACGCGTCGACAAGTGGGCCGAGACCGCGCACCAGGTCGTGCGGGACTTCGCCGTAGACACACCGCCCGGTCTGCGCATCGATACGGTGTTCGACCAGAGCACATATACCAATGCGCGACTGAACGGCCTCGCCAAGAACCTTCTGATGTCAGCCTGTATCGTGTTCGTCGTTCTGTTCTTCACGATGGGCTGGCGCTCGGCACTCGTGGTCGGTTCGGCCATACCGCTCACCGTTGCGCTCGTCCTGATCCTGTTCAAGGTATTCGGCAATCCGCTGCACCAGATGTCGGTCACCGGCCTCGTGATTTCACTCGGTCTGTTGATCGACAATGCGATCGTGGTCGTGGACGATTTTGACCAGATGCGGGGGCGCGGGGCGACGCGCCTGCAGGCCATCGACAAAAGTCTCAACCATCTGTTCGCACCGCTGGCCGCCTCGACTCTGACCACCGCATTGGCGTTCGCCCCGATTGCCTTGCTGCCTGGTGGCGCCGGCGAGTTTATTGGCATGATCGGTCTGTCGGTCGTGTATTCGATTACCGCGTCCTTTGTGATTTCCGTAACGCTTATCCCGGCCATGGCGGGGTGGTTCGATCGCACGCGAGGCTGGGAAAAGGGGGCCCACAAACGACCGCGCCGCTGGTGGCGCGATGGCGTATCCGTCGATTTTATCTCCGACGGCTATCGGGCAACCATCGAGGCCGTCTTGCGGTTCCCGCCGCTCGGTATCGGTCTGGCTGTCGCCCCGGCGATCCTGGGTTTCTACCTGGTCGGTCAGCTGCCATCGCAGTTCTTTCCGCAGACAGAACGTGACCAGTTCCAGATCACGATGCAGTTGCCACCGGAAGCCAATCTCTCCGATACGATTGCGTCGACCAAGCATGCCAGCGAACTTATCCAGGCGATGGAGGGCGTGAAATCCGTCACCTGGGTCCTGGGTGAACCATCGCCGCGCGTCTACTATAACATGATCAATAATACCGAAGGCGTGGAAGGATTTGCCGCAGGCTGGGTCCAGTTGGACGGCAACCAGCGCACGCACGAGATTGTTGCCAGGGTCCAGAGCGAAATGCGCGCGGAATTCCCGGGCGCACGCTTCCTCGCCTTGCCATTCGAGCAAGGCCCGCCTGCGGATGCCCCGATCGATTTTACCATCATGGGCGACGATTTTGATATCCTCGGCCGTCTGGGCGATGAAGCCCGCACGATCCTCGCGCAGACGCCTGGCGTGACTTACACCGTTGCGTCGCTGGAACTCGGCGCACCGACGGTCAGCCTGAAAGCAGATGAATCCGCTTCGGCGCTTGCCGGTCAGCGTCTCACCCAATTGGCGTCAGCCATGAATGCCGAACTGGAAGGGGTCCGCGCGGGCTCCATCGTGGAAGGTACCGAAGAACTGCCCGTTATTGTCATTGGTCCGGACAACCGCCGCGGCACACTGACTGACCTTCGGGCGATGACTGTCGGTAACGGCACGCCCCTGTCTGCGCTGGGCACCATGTCGCTTGATCCCAAGACCGCTGTGGTCTCGCGCCGCGACGGTCAGCGGGTGAACCAGATCCTCGCCTATCTCGATCCCTACACGCTGCCGGCGCCGGTCTTCGCTGACTTCCAGGCCCGGCTCGAGGCCAGTGATTTCACACTGCCGCCAGGCTATGCCATCCGTATTGGCGGCGAGGCGGAAAACTCAGGCGAGGCAATCGGCAACCTGGCCGGGGTCGGTATTCCCCTTATTCTGGTCATGGCCGGTGCGATCATGCTCGTCTTCAACTCGTTCCGCATGATGCTGCTGATCCTGACGACCGGATTCCTGTCGCTGGGGCTCGCATTCTTCGGCGTCTGGCTGTTCAACCTGCCATTCGGCTTCAACGCGATCATCGGTGGCCTGGGCTTGCTGGGCATCGCCATCAACAGTTCCATCGTTGTCTTGTCGCTGCTAAAGGCCAGTCCGGCTGCCATGGCCGATGACGTGATCGCGCAGCGCGAGATCGTTGTGGACGCCACCCGCCACATCGTCGCCACCACGCTCACGACCATGGGCGGATTCATTCCCATCCTCCTGTCAGGGGACTCTTTCTGGATGCCGCTGGCAGCCGGAATTTCAGGCGGTGTCGCCGGATCGGCCCTCTTGGCGCTCTACTTCACGCCAGCCGTGTTCCGGATCATGACTCTGAAACCCATACGAAAAACACTGATTCACCTGTTCGGTCGGCGGCGAGTCCCTGCGGAATGAGGCAATTGTGAGCGTGTTGGAACTTGATACGCGGCAATCTGCCGCCCATGTGGCTAGGAAGCCAAATTCTGATGGAGGCTGGAATGGTAGTAAACCCTGATATCGGTGCCCCGCCACCTGCCTGGAGCCGGCTGCGCTTCGAGGCCGCTGCGGCTGCGGCGGAAGAACCGACGCTGGCCAGCTATATCAATGCAGCCATCCTGGCCCACTCCACGCTGTGCCAGGCGCTGTCTTACCACCTCGCTGAAAAACTGGGTGGCCCCGTCATGGGCACGCTTCAGGTCCGCCACATCCTGTCGACAGCCTATGATTCCGACCCGTCGCTTCTGGTGGCCGCCGAGGCGGACATGCAGGCCGTGCTTGAACGCGACCCTGCTTGCCGCGGCATGTTGCAGCCGTTCCTGTTCTTCAAGGGTTTCCTCGCGCTCCAGACGCACCGCGTCGCCCATGTCCTGTGGAGGCAGGGCAGGGAGTCGCTTGCCTTCCACTTCCAGGGCATCGCCTCGGAACTGTTCGGTGTCGACATTCACCCCGCCGCGCGCATCGGTACCGGCGTCATGCTCGACCATGCGACCGCGATCACGATCGGGGAAACCACAGTCGTCGGTGATGGCTGCTCGATCATGCAGGGCGTAACGCTGGGCGGGACAGGCAAGGAAGTCGGCGACCGCCACCCGAAAATCGGGCGCGGCGTGCTCGTCTCTGTCGGTGCGAAGGTCCTGGGCAACATCACCATCGGTGACGAAGCCAAAGTGGCCGCCGGCAGCGTGGTGCTCAAGGACGTCCCTGCTCATTGCACGGTCGCAGGCGTACCGGCCAGGATCGTCGGTCAGCCGCTCTGTTGTCAGCCGGCCAAGACGATGGATCAGAACATCCCTGACGACATGGCCAAATAGGCGCGCTGCAACGGGCGCGCAGCCGATTGCAGGTGTCGCTGTTGCGCTGCAAAAGAAAAAGACTAGGTTGCGCCGCTGAATTACGAAGGAGCATGCGTCATGGAACGTGAAGAAACACTGCGTCTTGAGGCGTACCTGAAAGAGAAACTGCATCCGGGCCTGCGCCTGCTGGCGCGCGACAAGACCTCTGATTCCGTTGAGGTCTATCTCGGCGCTGAGTTCATCGCGCTGGTCTACAAGGATGTCGACGAAGGCGAGACATCCTACCAGTTCCAGATGACGGTCCTGCAGGAAGACATCGCGGGCGTCTAGGCTGGCCTGAGCGAACTAGAACAGAGAGCCCTGACCAGCCTTGGTCGGGGCTTTCTTCGTTTTGGGCGCGGAACTCACAGGCGGGGGCGGCCCGTCCAGCGGCGCAGCCATCACATCGCCATCCGAGAAACTCACCGTGAATGCCGCGGCGCTCGCCGCCACGTCCGCCGACCGGATCAGCTTGCCGTCCTCGCTGCGCACCATGGCAAAGCCCCGGCTCAGCGTTGCGTGATAAGACAGGGTCTCGAGCAGCTTGCCTTGCGACTCCAGCGACACTTTGCGCCGCTCGATCAGCCGCATCAGGGCAGGGCGCGCCCGCACCGCTGTTTCCCTCAGGCTCTGCCGCGATCGTCTGATGTCCGCCTTCAGGCCCGCCGGGCTGACTTGCGCAGCAGCCAGTCGCGACCGGCTCCGCTCGATCAGCGCCCGCGCCGCGCGTGGCAGGCTGGCCGCGGCATAGTCCAGACGCTGGCGTTTCGATTGCAGCAGCGTTTCGGGCCGCGGCAGGCGTGTGGCGCGCAGCGCATCTCGCGATCGTGCCGTCCGCCGCGCCAGGGCGCGCTTCAGGCGTCCGCCATTCTCTTCGATGTTCAGCAACAGTTCGCTGCGCACCGGCACGGCAATCTCGGCCGCTCCGGTCGGCGTCGGCGCGCGCGCATCCGACACATAGTCGATCAGCGTCGTGTCTGTTTCGTGCCCGACAGCGGAAATCAGCGGAATCTCACTCTCGAACGCCGCGCGAACAACAATTTCCTCGTTGAACGGCCAGAGGTCTTCGATCGATCCGCCGCCGCGCGCCACGATCAGTACGTCGGGCCGGTCGTCGCCGGTCATTGCGTTGAAGCCCTTGATGCCTGCGGTCACCTGCGCTGCCGCTGCATCGCCCTGAACAAGCGCAGGCCATACGATCACGCGCACAGGGAAACGGTCCTGGATGCGGTGGAGGATATCCCGGATCACCGCCCCGGTCGGGCTTGTGATCACACCGATCGTGCGGGGCAGGTAGGGCAGCTTCTTTTTGTGGCCTGCATCGAACAGGCCCTCGGCGGCCAGCTTCTTCTTGCGCTCTTCCAGCAGCTGCATCAGCGCGCCCGCGCCGGCAGGCCGCATGGAACTGGCAATCAGCTGGTAGTTCGAGCGTCCCTCATAGATCGACAGGCGCCCGGTCGCGATCACTTCGAGGCCTTCTTCCGGCCGGAAGGGCAGCTTGTCGACCTGCCCCTTCCACATGATCGTATTGAGAACCGCCTTCTCGTCCTTGATGTCGGCATACATATGCCCGGACCGGGCAATGGTCACACGGCCCAGTTCGCCGCGCACGACAACATGGTCGAAATTCGATTCAATCGTCCGCTTCAGGCTCGCGGCGAGCTCCGAGACGGTGACGGCGTGGTCATTGGAGACTGGCGAGTCGGACATCCAGCCTTTATAGCGACTGGAAAGCAGCAGGCGAGGGGCCAAATCCCATGAACATCCTCCTCATTGGTTCCGGCGGGCGCGAACACGCCTTGGCCTGGAAGATGGACCAGTCGCCCCTGGTCGACGTGGTCCAGTCGACGCCCGGCAATCCCGGCATGGACGTTATCGGCCCGTGCTTCGATGTCGCCGTTGATGATATCGACAATCTCATCAAGCTGACGCTGCAGGTGGAGCCGGATCTCGTGGTGATTGGCCCCGAAGCGCCGCTCGCGCTCGGACTCGCCGATATCCTGCGCGCCCGGGGGTTCGACGTGTTCGGCCCGAGCCGTCTCGCCGCCCAGCTGGAATCCTCCAAGGCCTTCTCCAAAGGCCGGATGAAAGCTTATGGCATTCCGACCGCCGCCTATGGCGAGTTCACGACGCCGGGCCTCGCCAAGGCCTTCCTGCGCACGATGGAAGCGCCTTACGTGCTGAAGGCCGACGGACTGGCTGCAGGCAAGGGCGTGGTCATCGCCGAGAACCTCGAACAGGCTGACGCCGAAGTGGACGATATGCTGTCGGGCAAGTTCGGCGGCGCGTCGGCGACGCTGATCATCGAGGAATTCATGCAGGGCGAGGAAGCCAGCATTTTCGTCATCACCGATGGCCAGGGCGCGGTCTACCTGCCTGCCGCCCAGGATCACAAGCGCGTCGGCGAGGGTGACACCGGCCCCAATACTGGCGGCATGGGTGCCTATGCTCCCGCACCGGTCGTAACCCAAGCCGTGATGGACCGCATCAAGGCCGAGATCGTGGAGCCGATGCTGGCAGGCATGGCCGCCGATGGCATGCCCTATCAGGGTGTGCTCTATGTCGGCGTCATGGTCACGGATGAGGGACCAAAGGTCGTAGAGTTCAATGCCCGCTTCGGTGACCCGGAATGCCAGGCCCTGATGAAAGGGCTGGCCGGCGACATTGTCCCCGCCATTCTCGCATCGGCGACCGGCGGCCTGATGGGAAATGAGGACGCATTCGAATCCCTGCTGGAACTTGAGCGTTTCGATCCGACCGCCACAATCGTGCTCGCCAATACGGGCTATCCGGGCAGCTACACCAAAGGTTCGGTCATCAATGGCCTGGCCGACGCCAACAACCTGCCGGGCGTCACCGTTTTCCAGGCAGGCACCGACCGCGATTCCGAAGGCGCGTTAGTCGCCATGGGCGGACGCGTCCTCAACGTCACGGCCTCAGGATCAACGCTCGAAGAAGCCATCACCCGTGCCTATGCGGGCGTGGATCGTATCGACTGGCCGGAAGGCTTCTGCCGCCGAGACATCGGCTGGCGGGCGCTGAAACCGGACTAGCGGCTCACGAACATGAGCGTGCCCTTGGGCACATCCGCGAGGAAGCGTTTCAGGTCGGCTTTCGAGAACACGATACAGCCATTGGAGCGGCCAAGCTTGCCGAAGCGGGACAGGAAATCCGGTTCGGCGTAGTCGGCGGCATGAATCACGATGGCCCGGTCGCGCGACGACTTGCCCGTCTCATCCAGCCCGTCCAGGCGCAGGCTCAGGCCGTGCTTGCCTCTGTATTGTTCCGCAATGACCAACGCCCCTTCCGGGCTCGCGCTTGAGCCAGGCTCGTCGGAAAACCGGTCAAGATAGCCGTCATGATCCATGTCGGAGCCACGTCCATGCGCCGCGCGATAGGCTGTCACGTCACCGCTCTCAAGGTTCACGACAAACAGGCGTTCATCCTTCGAATGCCGCGAATAATCGACAATCACAAGGCGGCCGGTATCCTTGGTCTCATTTGCATGCATTTTCTGCGCGTCAAGCGCCCGGCTGAGCAGGTCTGTCCGCACAGCGCCGGACGCATTGATGTTCTTGGCATGCGCTGGAGCAGCCGCAAGCAGGAATAGGGCGCAAATCGCTGTCAATCGCTTCATCCCAAGCAATGTGTCCGGAAAATGTGGCGACGTTACGGCAGGTCTTGGCACGCGGCAGTGGCCGGTTATGGTGTCAGGGAGGAAACATCAAAAGCGAGAGCGACCCCATGGCAGAGACAGAAACTGCACAGGACCTGTTCACAGGCACCAAATCCGTAGTGGATTCCCACAAGTTCGACGAGGCGAACCTGGCTGCCTGGATGGAAGCCAATGTCGAAGGTTATGAAGGCCCTCTGGAGGTCCGCCAGTTTAAGGGCGGCCAGTCGAATCCGACCTATCAGCTGGTCACGCCGAAGAAGAAATACGTCATGCGCCGCAAGCCGCCGGGCAATCTTCTGCCCAGCGCGCATGCAGTCGACCGCGAATTCCGTGTCATCGACGCGCTCTACCCTCTCGGTTACCCGGTCGCACGACCCTATGGCCTGTGCATGGACGAGAGCGTTGTCGGCACGATCTTCTATGTCATGGACATGGTCGAAGGCCGCATTCTCTGGGACGGCACCCTGCCTGACTATGAACCCGCCATGCGTCACAAGATCTACGAAGCAAAGATCAAGACCCTTGCCGACCTGCACAATGTCGACTGGAAGAAGGCGGGTCTCGAAGGCTTTGGCAAGGAAGGCGATTATGTCGCCCGTCAGGTCCACCGCTGGACCAAGCAGTACCGGGCATCGGAAACGATGCACATTCCGGAGATGGAACAGCTGATCGAATGGCTGCCCAAGAACATCCCGCCGGGTGACAAGACGACCATCGTCCATGGCGATTACCGTCTCGACAATATGGTGCTCCATCCGACCGAACCGAAAGTGATCGCCGTGCTCGACTGGGAACTCTCGACCCTCGGTGATCCGCTGGCCGATTTCTCCTACCACCTGATGAACTGGGTCATGCCACAGGGCGACGCCAGCCGCGGATCGCTCTCCGCGATTCCCGACCTCAAGGCCTGGGGCATTCCGACCATGGAGGAGTATGTCGCGATGTATTGCGCGCACACAGGTCGCGATGGCCTGCCGGAGCTCGACTATTACTTCGCCTACAACGCCTTCCGTCTCGCCGGCATCCTTCAGGGTATTGTCGGACGCGTACGCGACGGCACGGCCAACAGCGCCAACGCCGAATCGAATGCGGCACGGGTCGTCCCGCTGGCGCAGTTTGCGGCTCAATACGCGCGCAAGGCAGGCATGCCGGGATAGGTCCAATTCGTACAAAGAAGATGGGGGCATAGACGGTGGGAATCATGCGACGCGTGGGCATCGGCATTGCGGCGCTCGGCGTGGCTGGAGCGATCGGCTGGGGCCTGATCGGGCCGGACTGGCGTGCCTTCCTGGGGCATCAGCCCTATGGCCGGGATATCCTGTTCTGGAATCTGGATCAGCGCGATGCAGGCTTGCGCATGCTGGATCGCGTGCCATTCATCATCAAGTCGCGCCCGGTCGCCGCAGGGGATGACGTGCATCCGCTGCCGGAAGGCGCTCCGTTGGTGCTCGACATGGACATGGATGCATATCTGGTTGCGAACCGGACGGCAGGGCTGGTTGTGGTTCAGGATGGTGCTGTGCGGCTGGAGCGTTACGGGCTTCACTTTCGGCCAGACGGGCGGTGGACAAGCTTCTCCGTTGCAAAGTCACTGACCTCGACCCTTGTGGGCGCCGCCGTCGCGGATGGCGCAATCAAGAGCATTGAAGATCCGTTGACGGAATATATCGAGGAGCTTCGCGGGTCAGCCTATGATGGCGTCACGGTTGCGCAATTGCTGACCATGACATCCGGAATTGCGTGGAACGAGGATTATGATGATCCGGAATCCGACGTTGCGCGTTTCGACGCGCAGGTGGTCGAATCCGGGAAAAGCGCGGTCGCGAGCTATATGGCGACGCTGGCGCGCGCGCATCCGCCGGGCGAAGTCTGGCACTATTCCACGGGCGAGACCAATCTGATCGGTGTGCTCGTCAGTCGTGCGACCGGCAGGCAACTCGCTGATTACCTTTCGGAAAAGGTCTGGCGGCCCTATGGCATGCAGCAGGACGCATCCTGGCTGCTCGGCACGGATGGGCATGAGATCAGCGGCTGCTGCATTCAGGCGTCGGTGCGCGATTTTGCCCGCTTCGGACTGTTCATCCTCGATGGCGGCATCGCGGGCGGCGAGCCGGTCCTGCCGGACGGCTGGCTGGACGACGCGACGCGCAAGCAGGTCGATTATGGCGCAGCTGGCGAGGGCTATGGCTACCAGTGGTGGACATGGGACGACGGCTCGTTCCAGGGCGACGGAATCTTTGGGCAGGGCATCTTTATCGATTCGGCGCGCAAGCTGGTCATCGCGTCAAACAGCAGCTGGACATCGGCGCTCGGCGACAAGGACGGCGAGTTCGATGCGCGCCGGGAATTTTACAAGACAGTACAACGCGCCATCGATGCTGAGACAGTTGCTGCGGGCGGCGCACCGGACTAGCGGTGCGCGGCTTGGAAGGTGACGCATGCCGGGGAAGATGACACTATTCACCGAAAGGAAGATCACATGAGCGATATACTGACAGGCCCGCTTTGCGCTCCCGCACAGATGCTGCAGGAGCAATCCTATGGCGGTCACAAGTCGCTGCATGACGATGCGGAAGCCGAGCGCCTTGGTATCAAGGCCGGCCCGATCGAAGGCCCGACGCATTTCCAGCAATTCGTGCCAATACTCCACGACATATGGGGCAAGGACTGGTTCGAGCGCGGCTGCCTCTCGACGCACTTCCTGAACATGGTGTTCGAGGGCGAGAAGGTCCGCGCCTTTGTCGAGCGTCCGGCGCCCGGCGCAACCCGCGCCAAATGCTGGGCCGAAAAGGAAGACGGCACGCCGGTACTGGAAGCCAGCGCCACGCTCGGCCCGGACCATGGCGAAACCCTGCTTGAGGCCCGCATGGCGAAGCTCCGCCCCGCCGATGATCTTGTTATCCTCGCAGACATGAAAGTCGGTTTGAAGACCGACAAGGACGAGCACGTCCGCATGGGCGCCGATCAGCACATGGGCAATCTCTACCCGTTCAGCCTGGCACAGAAGCTGGCTGTCATCACCGAGCCGAGCGACTGGTACAGCGATGCCAAGGCGTCGCCCTGGGGCCGCCCGGTCATCCCGCTCGAAATGGTCAGCGTGCTCGCCAACTATACCGGCGGCATGGCCAACTGGCCGGTCAAGCACCCCTCCATCGGCCTCTTCGCCGACCTCGAAATGCGCATGATCGACGGCCCGCTCTTTGTCGGCGAAGACTATATCCTGCGCCGTGAGGTCGTTGCGCTCTCAGCCAGCCGCCGCGCCGAGAACTACTGGATTCGCACGCGCATCTTCGATTCGACAGGAACGAAACAGGTCGCGGAAACGCTGCTAAACCACGGTGTTCTCAAGGCCAGCTACCCGCACTATCCGGCCGACAAGCTGCCAGCCTGAAACCCAATACAACCGACAAGGACAGCGCCTCATGAAAGGTCTCCTCTATCGCGGCGCACGGGACATCGTCTTCGACGACGCCCCGGTGCCGGAACCCGAAGACACCCGCAGCGCCATCGTGAAAATCACGGCCTGCGGTATCTGCGGGTCTGACCTCCACATCTATCAGGGTCACGGATTTTCCGAGACGAATGGCTATTGCGTCGGCCATGAAGCGGTCGGCGAAGTCATCGAAACCGGCAGCGCCGTGTCCCGCTTCAAGCCGGGCGACCGTGTGATGATCTCGGCGGCCGTCGGCTGCGGCGCCTGCCCGTCCTGCATGGCGGGCAATGTCACGCAATGCGAGACCTCGGGCGCGCGTTGCTACGGGCTCGGCCCCAAATTGCAGGGCGTCCAGGCCGAGTACACGATGGTGCCTGTCGCCGATTTTGGCCTTGCCAAAATTCCTGACGGCGTAACCGAAGACCAGGCGGTCCTCCTGACCGACAATCTCCCGACGGCCTGGTTCGGTCTGAAGAATGCCGATATCCGGCCTGGCAGCACCGTGGCGGTCGTCGGATGCGGCCCGATCGGGCTGATGGCTGTCGAAGGCGCGTTCCTGATGGGCGCAGCCCGCGTATTTGCCGTCGATCTGGTGCCCGAGCGTCGCCAGCTTGCCGAAGAGATCGGCGCGATCGCCTTTGACGCCGCCGAGGCGCGTGACCGGATCACCGAACTCACCTCGGGCCGCATGTGTGACAGCGTCGTCGAATGCGTCGGTGCGGACGCCGCCATCCACCTGTCCATGAAGCTCGCGCGCAATGCGGGCACCGTGTCGTGCATCGGCGTCAACCAGACGATGGATTTCAAGTTCCCCATGGCGCTGGCATTCATCAAGGGGCTCACGTTCCGGACCGGCACCTGTTCCGTGCCGGCCCAGTGGCCCGAACTGGTCCCGCTCGTCCTGGCCGGCAAGTTGCGCCCCGAGCGGACCATCACGCACCATATGCCCCTGTCCGAAGGGGCCGAAGCCTACCGGATGTTCGACGCCCGCGAGAACGGCGCCATGAAGATGATCCTGAAACCCTGAGAAAGGCCACACCGATGAAGAATGCGCTTTTGAAATCCCTCGCCGTCTCCGCCGCCTGCATTGTCGCGGCGGGTGCCGCCAGCGCGCAGGACGCGACGATCCACGCGGGTCATGTCCTGGCCGTGCCCGGCGAAGGCTATCTCACGCAACAGACGATCAATGTGAAAGACGGGCGCATCGTCTCCATCCAGCCGGGCTACAAGTCCGGCAAGAAGGGCGTGCCGGTCATCGACCTCAAGACCGCCTATGTCGTGCCCGGCCTGATCGACAGCCACGTCCACATCACCAGCGAGAACGGCCCGGAGGGCCGTATCAAGGAGTTTACCGATTCCTCGGTCGACACGGCCTTTGACGGGGCCGCCTACGCGCTCAAGACGCTCGAGGCCGGTTTCACCACCGTGCAGGATGTCGGCGGTTCCAATGACTCTGTCTTCGGCCTGCGCGACGCCATCGCCCGCGGCGCCGTACCCGGCCCGCGCATGCGCGCCGCCGGGCAGGCGATCTCCATCACCGGCGGCCATGGCGACGTGAACGGCTATTCCTCGCCGGTCATGAAACTCTTTACCGGCACCAATATCTGCAATGGCGCCGATGATTGCCGCCGGGCCGTGCGCCAGCAGGTCAAGGACGGCGCCGACGTCATCAAGATCACGGCGACCGGCGGCGTCCTGTCCAACACATCCGCCGGTCTCGAACAGCAATTCAGCAATGACGAGCTCAGTTCCATCGTCGAGGCCGCGCATGCCATGGGACGCCAGGTCACCGGCCACGCCCACGGCAAGGCCGGCATTGACGCCGCCCTGCGCGCCGGCATCGATTCCATCGAACACGGCACCTATCTCGACGACGAGACGATCGCCCTGTTCCGGGAACACAACGCCACGCTGATCCCGACCGTCCTGGCCGGCGTCACCGTCACCGGCTGGACCAACGAGCCCTGGCTGCCGGAAGCCTCGCGCAAGAAAGCCGCCATTGTCGGCCCGCTCATGCTCGACATGCTGCGCCGGGCCCATGAAGGCGGCGTGAATGTCGCCTTCGGCACAGATACCGGCGTCTCGCGCCATGGCGACAACGCGAAAGAGTTCGCGCTCATGGTCGAGGCGGGGTTCACGCCGGAAGAGGCCATCCGCGCCGCTACGGTGGTCGCATCGAAGCATCTCGAAATGGACGCCGACATCGGCACGCTCGAGGCCGGCAAATACGCCGATCTCGTCGCGGTGACGGCTGATCCGCTCAAAAAGATCTCAGAGCTGGAATCGGTGGATTTCGTGATGAAAGGCGGGCGGGTCTACAAAAGCCTGGATTAGGCAGGCCGGCACAATTCTGGCCCGGAAAATGCATCGCCCTCGCCTAATCCGCGAAGCATTTTGACATTGCGCGGCAAAGGATTGAAAATTGGGCATGCAAAATTTCCACGCCTCGCTATGTCGCGTCCTCGCTTCAACGGCCCTGATCGGCCTCGCGGCCTGTGGCGGCGATAAGACGCCTGGCATGGCCATCACCGCTGACGCATCGGCCGCCAATGGCGGCGAATGCATCACCATTGCAGAAGGCATGTATATCTTCGAAAACGGCAAGTTCACCGCCGCTGCAGCGCTCCAGCCGCAGGTCGTCGAACGGGTGACGCGGGCATCAACCGGATGGGTAGGTGAAATCGAGAACGCCTTCACTGCGGCGGGATTCCCCTGGATGGGGCTTGTCGTACGTGAGAATGTCGCAACGCTCACAGGCCTCGCGCCAGACGCCGACGCCAAGCGACGTGCCCTCGAAATGGGAACCGCCGCCTTGCAGGCAGACTCCATGGGGTCAGCCGAGATCACCTTGATCGTGGATGGCATTGGCGTCGAAAGCGGCGAACGGGGTCCGGGTGAAAGCCTCGCGGCCCTCGCTCAGGGCGTCATCTCCCAGGATTCCTGCCAGCTGGCGCTGAACCAGGCCATGGAGGGCCAGAAGATCCAGTTCCCCACCAATCGCGGCGACATTTCACCTGTGAGCATGGGCCTTCTGGATGCTGTGGCCGGGGTTTCCATGCTCTGCGACGAGTATGCCGTCGAAATCGGCTCGCACACCGATTCCCGCGGTTCGAACGAATACAATCAGGTCCTGTCGCAAAAGCGCGCCGATGCCGTTCGTCAGTACCTGCTGGAAAAAGGCGTATCGATCGACCAGCTGACGGCTGTTGGTTACGGTGAGAGCGTGCCGCTGGACACGGCGGAAACCTATGAGGCCTGGGGCCGAAACGCCCGGACCGAATTCAGGCTTTCCCGTCGCCCCTGAGGCACGTCAGAAACTGAGTACCAGGCCTGTCGCCGGGCTCACCTTGCCTTCGATCGTATCGTGCCACGCCGTGTCGATGGCATCCATGCCGGACGTTTCCTGCGGCGTCACGAAAGCCGATGACGCGCGGTAGAAGGATGTGAGCGAGGCACCGAGCCGCTTGTTGAGGACATCTGCCCCCAGCACCTTGGCCCGTTCCGCCGCATAGGTGGGAACGAAGAAGAATTCCGGTTGCGGGTCAGGCAGGCTGATCGGGGCCCGGTTGCCTTCCCAGTCCGTCACGCCGATCACAAGGCTGCGCACCAGCCGGTCTTTCAGGGCATTGTGCACGTCCGCTGTCAGCGATGGACGGCCCAGGAAATCGACAAAGGCGGTCAGCCCGCGCGCGTGCATGGTGTCGACCTGGTCATAGGTCTGCGTGCGCGCGTACAGCCCGGTGCTTTCGACATAGGCAACATTTCGAGGCGACGTCAGCGCAACCGCCTCGACAACGCCGCGCGCCTGGAGGCAATGCGCCAGCGCCATCGCGGTCTTCGACGATGCGCTCGAGATCACGACAGTCTCTGGCACCGGATCGCCGGTCTCCATCAGGCAGTCATCGATCATCCAGCCGGTCGTGAACAAGGGCCGGAACAGCATCTGCTGCGCTTCGAAGGCCGCGTCGTACGTCGGATCGGCTGCGGTCTGGATATAGGTATTATAGATCGGGGCGAGGCCTTGCCGGTGAGCGGCGCCGTCCATGAAGCTTTCCTTGCTGGCGCGAACGGGCTGCACATCAAACGTGTCGGAGATCGGCAGGTAGCCATAAACCCGGCTACCCGTGTCGACGCCGACTGCCTTGGACTCGATGACAGTCGCAAAGCCCCATACGGGCACGCGGCCGAACTCGGTTGAATTGGCCGGGAAGAAGTCCCAATACTTCATCGCTTCGCCGAACGTCGCGTAGGTCACATTGTTCGCCGTCAGGGCAAAGGCATCGACCCGCAGCCGCGCCATGCCGCCGGCCAGGTCGGTGACAGGGGCATCGGCCCAGTGGCAGTCGCGAAGGTCATCGCGCTTGATCAGGTAGTCCATGGTCTGCGTCCCCTTACTCTTTGCGCATGAAGGCGCCGATTCGCGCCTGCATGTCAGGTCCGACGCCTTCATTCTTGAGGATTTCCCATTGCAGGCCGGAATCCATGTCGCGCGCATCGGTTGCTTCGAGCAGCCGCTTGTTGGCTGCGTGCGAGAAGGGCGAGTTCGTGAGAATCTGCCGCGCCATTGCCTCGATCGACTCATCGAACTGCGCCGCTGGCACAACCTGTTCGGTCAGCCCGATCCGCAAAGCCTCAGCCGCGCCGATCATTTCCGCCGTGAACATCAGTCGCTTCGCCGTGGCGATGCCAACACGCCGCGGAAGGCGTTGGCTCATGCCCCAGATCGGTGTCAGCGCCCATTTCGCATGCGTGTCGCCAAACTTGGCATTGTCCGCAGCAATGATGAAATCGGCCGCCAATGCCACTTCCAGCGCGCCCGTATAGCAATGGCCGTGAACCGCCGCGATGACGGGCTGGGGCAGTGTTTCCAGCATGCGCAGCGTCTCGGAATGCCAGCCGGGGGAGGGCACCTTTTCGCCTTCGGCGATATCGCCAAGGTCATGTCCGGCAGAGAAACACCGGCCGGCGCCGCGCAGGACGACGCAACCGATCGTTTCGTCCTTTTTCAGGTCTATCACATGCCCGCGCAGTTCCCGGAACATGCCCACGGTCAGCGAGTTCAGCTTGTCGGGCCGGTTCAGCGTCAGCAGGGCCAGCCCGTCGCGGTCTTCCCGTGTGACCAGCGCACTCATGCGGGCTTTCCCATGTCGACCATCAGTTTCGAAATCGCATGAACGAAATTGTTCGGCGCGATTTCCTGTTCACCGGTCCATTTGATATCCGGGAAGCGACTCAGGATCTGGCGATAAGCCGCGTCCAGCTGCATGTTGGCCACGCGCTGGCCAAGGCAGACATGAGGGCCGTGTCCGAAGGACAAATGCTCCTTCGCATTGGCGCGGGTAATATCATACGTATCCGGATTGTCGAACTTGGCCGGGTCGCGATTGGCCGCGGCGTAGTACATGACCAGTTTCTCGCCTTCGCCAATGCCCTGTCCGCCGAGTTCGGTCTCCTTCGTTGCCGTGCGGCGCATATAGGTCACCGGGCTCACCATGCGGATCGACTCATGCACGAAATTCGGGAACAGGCTGTCATCGGCCTGCAGTTTTTTCTTCTGGTCCGGGTTCTCGGTCAGCAGCTTCATCGTGCCGGTCAGCGAGTTCCGCGTCGTGTCATTGCCCGCGAACACGATCAACAGCCACGAACCGTCCAGGAATTCCGGCGACAGCGGCTTGCCGTCAATCTCGACATTGGCGATGGCGCTCAACAAGTCGGGCTGCGGGTTCTTCCGGCGTTCGGCCAACAGGTGCCGGCCATACTCGAACATCGCCTGTATCTCGTTCAGGAAATTGGTCATCTGTTCCATGCTCACATTGCCGAGGCCTTCTTGCTGGGCCTGGTATTGCGACGTTTCCAGGAAATGCATCCAGTGGACCAGCTTGGGACGGTCTGCTGACGGCACGCCGAGGATTTCGCACAATGTGAACAGCGGCAGCTCTGCCGAAAACAACTCGACCATGTCGACGACCTGGCCCTGCTTCACCATATTGTCGAGCAACACGTCGACATGGGCGGAGACGCGCTTGCGCAGCTCGGCCACGAAGTCGGCGCGAAAATAGGCCATGTGCTCCATACGCAATGGCGTATGGTAGGGCCGGTCGAGATTGATGAGTGAATTCAAGGATGACGAGTGCAGCAATGGATGGCGCGGCGTGCCTTCCATGCCGTAATTCATCAGTATCCCGCCCTTTTGGGAGGAGTAGGTCTCGGGGTCCAGTTCGATCTTTTTGACCAGTTCATAGGACGTGACGGCCCAGAAACCGGCGCCATATTCTTCTGGATGCCACATCACCGGCGCTTTTTCGCGCATCGTCGCAAACGCCTCGAACGTATAGCCGCCATTGTCTGAAAAGACGGTCGGGGAGGTCAGGTCGACCGGCGGCTTGAGATCGGACACTGGCTTGTGGCGGGGCGCTGCAGGCGCGTGCTCGACCTGGTAGGTTTCGGTGACGTTCTGAAAGCCCATGGCGATCTCCTAGAATTTGTAGCGAACGGGGATGGACTTTGGTCCGCCCACGAAATTCGCCTTGATGAAGGTTGGGTCGCCGGCAAGTTCGAAGGATTTGATCCGGCTGAACAATTCCTCGTAGATGATCTGCATTTCCAGGCGCGCCAGGTGCATGCCCAGGCACATGTGCCCGCCATGGCCGAACGAGATCAGCTTGTTCGGGCTGCGATCTACCTTGAACTTGAACGGGTCCTCGAAAACGTCTTCATCGCGGTTGCCGGAGGGATAGCAGAGCAGCAGGCTCTCGCCTTCTTTCACTGTCTTGCCGCGCATCTCGTAGTCGGCTTGCGCCGTTCGCATGAAATGCTTCACCGGAGTCGTCCAGCGGATAGCTTCGTCGACAGCCGTGCGCGCCATGCCTTTGGGATCATCCATCATCTTCTTCAGCTGAGTCCGGTCCTGCAGCATGGCCAGCACGCCGCCGCCAGTCGAGGCGCTCGTCGTGTCATGCCCGGCCGCAGCGGTGATGATGTAGTAGCTCATCGCTTCCAGCTGGCCGATCGGTTCGCCGTCCACCATGCCGTTGGCGATCACGGTCGATACGTCATCGCGCGGATTCGCGCGGCGGTCCGCGGTGATGGCCGTGAAGTACATGAAGAACTCGGCCAGTGTTGCCTGGATCGAGGCCAGCCCGGATTCCACATCGCCGTCTTCCAGCGTACGCTTGTTGCGATTGAGATCTTCGTCCTGCGCGCCAAAAATCTCCTGCGTCAGCTTCAGCATCATCGGCTCGTCGGATTCCGGCACGCCCAGGATCTGCATGATGACCCGCAGCGGATAGTGCAGGGCGATATCGTTCTGGAAGTCGCACTCGCCGCCCAGGTCTTCCATCCGGTCGACAAAATGCTTGGCAATCGCCCGCACGCCCTCTTCGCGCTTCTTCACGTTCTGCGGCATGAACCATTCCTGCGTCAGGTGGCGCAGTTTGAAGTGCATCGGGTCGTCCAGCTGGACCAGCGTCTTCAACAGGTGGGGCTGGCCGAACTGGGCATAAATGCCCTCTTCGGCCTGCTTGTAGGACAGCATTTCCCGCTCGCCATTCGTGAACAGCTTGTTCTGACGGCTCACTTCCATGATGTCGGCATGTTTGGTCACCGCCCAGAACGGACGGAAATCGTCCGGCTCGCACCAGGCAAGTGGGTCTTCCGCGCGCAGTTTCGCGAAGGCCGCGTCCAGTTTGGGTTGGTCGGCATAGACCGCCGGATCAACAATCTGGTTGCACGTCTCGGCCGCCGCCGCGCTCATTGTCCGGCCCGGATCCATCTTGGTCTCGGGTGGGGTGGCAAGCGCGGTATCGGCCATGGTGCTCTCCGTTGCTATTTTTTGGGTCGGCGTTTCCTGTCGGCAAGTCTAGTGGAACCGGGCCGCGTGCCAAGGCGTGACTTAGCGGCAGGTGCCGGCCGTTTCGGGGCCTCTCCCAGGGGCTTGTTGGCATCGGCAATCATCGTGCCGACGGTTTCCAGCATCAGCTCGGCGGGAACTTCCTCAACTGCGCCAGGGCGCAGGTCGCCCAGCTCGAATGGGCCGTAATTGATACGGATCAGACGGTTGACCATCAGGTTCACGGCTTCCAGTGCGCGGCGAACTTCGCGCTTCTTGCCTTCGGTCAGCGTCACCGTCAGCCAGGAATTGGCGCCGTTCTCGCGGTCGAACACGGCCGTGATCGGGGCATAGTCGACCCCGTCCACCGTCATGCCCGCAGCAAGGTCGGCAATCTTGTAATCTGTCACGGTGCCCTGAGCGCGCACGCGATAGGTCCGCTCCAGCGCATTCTTGGGCAGTTCCAGGGCCCGCGCCAGCTCGCCGTCATTGGTCAGCAGCAGCAGGCCTTCGGTGGTGAGGTCAAGGCGTCCGACCGTGACGATGCGGGGCAGGGACTTCGGGAACTCGTCAAAGATCGTCCGGCGCCCTTCGGGGTCATGGTTCGTGCTGATCAGGCCGGACGGCTTGTGATAGCGCCACAGCCGCGTCGGTTCCGGCGCGCTAATCACCTTGCGGCCCACCTTGATGGTTTCACGGCCCGTCACCTTGAAGGCTGGCGAGGTCAGCTTCACCCCGTCAACAACCACATCGCCGGCTTCGATCATGCGCTCGACTTCGCGGCGCGAGGCAACGCCGGCCCGCGCGAGGTATTTCGCGATGCGTTCGCCTTCGCTCCAGTCGGGCTCCGCGAGCGTTCTCGAGGAGTGTCCGGAGGACTTCCGGGCTTTGTCCGGGGATGTGTTCGGGGTGTTTTTGACCGCGCCAAGGCGGGTCTTCTGCGGGCGCGAACCTGGCTTTGCCGGGTGCGAGCGGCCCGTCTCTCGACGCTCCGTCATATGTCTGTCTTTCAGTTTGGCCCTACGGGCTGCCTACAGGAAGTGCAGGATAGGGGCTGCAATAGCAAGTCCGACAAGGAATTCCATCATTATCCACACAGGGATCATCCCTTTCGCCCGGTTCTTCTCGCGATCCAGCACCAGCGACACGGTCCGCCCGAACGCCGCGCCGACCCATCCTGCCGCCAAGGGTAACACGACCAGCACGCTCAACAGGTTCACGTCGCTCCGCGACACGGTCAGCAACAAGGCTGCTGTCATCAGGTGCGAGAACATGAACAGGCCGCCGAATGTTGCCCGGAATTCCGAATACCCGCCCGGCTTGTCCGGATCCGGGTCCGCCACCAGCCGCACAATTCCCGAGGCCCAGGACGGCGACACCAGCGCCGACACCCCGAGCAAAGCCCCGAATCCCAGCACGATCAACGAAATGATCTCTCCATAATGCATATTGTGTCCTCTCTCTTTTGCTACCCAATCTAGGGCATTCGGCCAGAAAGCGTAGGGCCCGACGCGCAATTCCCTGACGGGGCACAAGTTTCTCCGCTCCTTCGGCGACCAGACGGTATCCCCCCGGACTCCGCTCACGTAAGTTGGGTTTCAGGTCGCATCGGTGTGGCGCGGCAACCGGATTGAAGGAAAATGGATGGATCTGGTGGTCTTCTTCTCAAGCTTGGTCGTGTTCTGCACGTTTGCGCTCATGCCGCTGGCCCGCAGGGCTGGGGCGCCGATCCTCCTGATCGTGCTGGGAATTGGCATGCTGCTCGGTGTCGACGGTCCGGGCGGGATCCGGTTCTACAGTTACCAGACGGGCTTCGACCTCGGCAGCATTGCGCTCGCCATCATCCTGTTCGCCGGCGGCCTTGAGACGGAACGCGGCATGATCCGCAACGCGTGGAAGTCCTCAATCCTGATGGCAACACTCGGCGTGCTGGTGACAGCACTGGTCGTGGGCCTGTTCGCCACGTACGTGCTCGGCATGCCGCCACTCGTCGGCCTGCTCCTTGGCGCGACCGTTGCCTCGACAGATGCTGCCGCCACTTTCCTGCTTATCCAGCAAAGCAAGGGCGGCTTGGGCGAGCGCGTGAAAAACACGCTGGTGCTGGAATCCGGGCTGAATGATCCAATGGCCATTTTCCTCACGGTCTCGCTCACCGCGATGGTCAATGGCGGCGTGCCCGACTCCGCTTCGGAAATCGGCGGCTTTCTCCTGTTTCTCGGCGCCCAGATCACGATCGGCCTTGTCGGGGGGATCGCAGGTGGCCGCGCGCTGACATTCGTGATCGACCGTATGAGCCTGCCAAACGGTACCTATCCCGCCATGGCCCTGTCCGGGGCCCTCGTCATCTATGCGGCGGTCGCGCTGCTCGGCGGCAGCGGTTTCCTCGCCGCCTACATTGTCGGCATCATTATTCGAAACAGGCTTCGGCGCCCGCTCGACAATATCCTGAACTTCAACGAGGCGCTGCAATGGATCAGCCAGATGGCCCTGTTCCTGATGCTCGGCCTGATGGTGGCACCGAGCCACCTCCTGAAGGATATATGGGCCGCGCTCGCCATTGCCGGGGTCCTGATGTTCATTGCACGGCCCCTGGCCGTGATGATCAGCGTCGGATGGACGGGGTTCTCCGTGCGCGAGAACATCTTCCTCAGCTGGGTCGGGCTTCGCGGCGCCGTCCCGGTATTGCTTGCGATCTATCCCGTCATCACGCCCGGACCGGTCACGATCGAGTTCTTCAATATCGTCTTCGTCATTGTCGTCACGTCCCTGATCGCTCAGGGCTGGACCATCGTGCCCCTGGCCAACCTGCTTCGCCTCGGCGAGCAGGATGAGCAAGAGGACGTCGCCGAGACCTAGCCGGCCAGCTCTTTCAGCAACGCGTGCCAGTGCTCCAGTGCGCCGGGAATGGAATCCACGGGCACCCGCTCGTTCAGGCCGTGGGCATAATCGTCCGACGGCTTCATGAAGATGCCGGAGACGCCATAGCTCGGAATGCCTTCGGCGCGGAAGAAGAGGCTGTCCGTCGCACCGGCGGACATTTGCGGGATGATCGGAAGCCCGGGCGCCTGCTCGTCGACAGCCTTGCGGACGGCGGCCATCACGACCGCGTCGAGCGGTGAGGAGTCGCTTGAATGGCCGGCGATGGGCAGGCTCACGGTCGCCCCCGTGCCGGCGATATCCTGCAGCTTCTGCAGGACATCTTCCGGCGATACACCGGGAAAGATACGGCAATTGACGTTAGCGGAAACATGCTGGGGCAAGGCATTCTGCGCATGGCCTCCATTGATCATCGTGGCGACGCAGGTCGTGCGGATCTGGCCGACATATTCGGGCTCCTTGGAGAGCCGGGCGTCGGCGGCAGGGTCGGACGGATCTTCCGCAAACCGGGCCATGGCTTCGCCTAGCTCACCCGGCGTCTGCTTGGCGGTCTCGCGAAAATAGCCCAGCGTCACGTCACTCGTCTGGACCGGGAATTCATAGGCGCCGATGCGTTCGAGAACGCCGGCCATGTCGACAATGGCATTCGTGCCGGTCGGGCGGCTGGAATGCCCGCCGGGATTGGTGATCACGATCTCGTAGTCGGCATAGGTCTTTTCGCCGGCCTGGATGCTGTAATAGCGCGGTGTGCCGTCATCCCCGAGCGTGCCGCCGCCGGCATCGGCATTCAGCACCATGCGTGCGGCTTTGAAGCGCGGGGCAAGTTCAGCAGCGGTGGCCTGCGATGTCTCCTCATCTCCCGTCAGGACAAGGATGATGTCGTGCGCCGGTACGAAGCCTTCGCGCTTCAGGCGGATCAACGTCGTGACCAGCATGGTCAGACCGTATTTATTGTCCAGCACGCCGCGCCCGTAATAATAGGTCCCGTCGGTCTCCATCCTGAACGGGTCGCGCACCCAGTCGGCCGGGTCGGCCTCGACCACATCCATGTGTGCATTCAGGACGATCGGCGTTGCCCCGTTGCGGCCTGCATAGTGCGCCATCAGTACCGACGTGTCGCCGAACGGTTCGATCGCTACGTCTTCCTCTGCAAAGCCGCCCGCGATCAGTTCACCCTTCAGGTATTCGGCATAGGCCGGCACCTTTCCGCGCCCGGCCACCGTATCGAAGGCCACCGATGCGCCCAGAATCTCGACGGCCTTGTCGACATCCACGGGGTCTGCCGCCGCCTTAACAGGCGCGGACACGCAGCCCATCAGAATCAATGTGGCAAGGCTCGTCAGGATTCGGTGCGTCATGTCTGGTCAATTCTTCCTTGGGGCGGCGTCTCATGAAGAAGCAGATCACTGGGCGTCGCGTTTTATGGCCTGAAGCCGAAGCGGTTCATGCGGAAAGTGTGGTATGCTCCACCCGGCACGTCAATATCGCATTCCGGCCCTGCCGCTGCGACACGCGCTGATCCGGCATCCATCAACGATTATAGCCATGCTGACGGCCGCATGCCCGCTTGTGTTCGAAAAAGGCACAGCCCTTGCACAGCATGGCCGGAGCATTGGCAAAAGAGCGGTCCAGTTACCATGAGCGCACCGAAAATCAGCATATCCCACCTGACAGCAGATGTGCCGGATTATTACGCCATCTCGCTCCTGTCCAAGGCATGGCGCGAGCAAGGTCTGGAGGTCGAATTCGCCCGCGAATACGCCGACGACGCCGAGATATGCATTCTTCACCATGACAAGACGCGGCTGGACAAGGACGGGCTCCCTGTCGCGCCACGCGGCGCAAAATCGCTCAATGGGGATGTACTCGACATTTCCAAGCGCCTGTTTTCAATTCTTCAGCTTGCCCCCGAATCCGACTGGACCGGCCCGGTCATCGTCAAGTCCGATCTCAATCATTTCGGCTTGCAGGATTCAGGCGAAGCCAAGGCTGACCTTGTGTCGCGCGCGCGACGGCGCCTGGCCCGGCATTCCTGGCGCTGGGCCAGGTTGCTCCCGGAAAAGCACTATCCCGTCCTGTCGTCCCTGGATGACGTGCCAAACTGGGTATGGAATGATCGCGACCTCCTCGTCGAAAAATTCCTGCCCGAATACTCCGAAGACGGCCTCTACTGCGTACGTGGATGGATATTCTTTGGCGACCAGGGCTATGCCTATCGCAGCCTGTCAACTGACCCGATGGTCAAGGCTGCCTCCGTGGTCCGCAGCGAATTCCTCGACGATGTGCCGGCTGAACTGGTCGCGCTGCGCAAGCAGATGAAGTTCGATTTTGGCAAGTTCGACTATGTCGAACACGATGGCACGCCGATCCTGCTCGATGCCAACAAGACCCCGACTTATCCCACCTCAGATGGTACCCCGACGCCACGGACACGGCTGTTGGCCAAAGGCATAGAGGCCTTCCTATGACCCAGCTCGCAACCCGCACGAAATCCCTCGTCCCGCTGATGCCGCTTTTCGAGCCAGGCGTCGCCTTTGCGGCCCGCACGGACCTGCGCCAGACGCGCATGATCGGGTTCACCAGCTTCGCGCTCGACAGTGTGACCAACGTCCTCCTTGGCCTGCTCAACGGCATGCCGACCGTCCGCCACATTTGCGGAGTCACGGATGAAGGCCTCGCCGTGCTCGAACGGGCGGGCCTTCATGTCGACGAAGACATGCGGACATTCGAAACGGCCGCCCAGGCCAAGCGCCGCACGAAGGAGCTGATCGAGGAGGGCTACAAGCTCGCCTGGCCCTATCCGCTCCCTGTCGCGACCTATCCGGCAAAAGCCCAGCTCGTCTCGCGCGACCTGTGGCGCAAGCTCAACAACAAGAAAAACCTCGCCGACATCGTTCCGGCAAAGCACCTGCCGGACCGCCGCATCGTTCCGCTCGATGATCCTGCTGCGTTCAAGTTCGACGGGCCGGTCTTCCTCAAATCAGGTACCTCCGAGGCCACCGGAATCGGCTACGCCGTCCGCCACTGCACGACAGAGGCAGAATTCCTCGCCGCCTTTGACAGCCTCAAGGCGCTGGGAGACGCCAGCGACGTGATCGTCGAAGACGACATGGACGTTATCTCCTGCTGGTGCGTGTCGCTCGTCCTGTCGGATACCGGCGTGCGCTATGCCGGCGCGGCGGAACAGGTATTCAGCCAGCCGGGCAAACAGTCCGGCAGCATCATCAATCCGGCCAATCCCTTTCCGAAAGCTGCGATCGCTCTGGCCAAAGACGTCGGTGAAGCGGCGCGCGCCCTCGGGTTCCGCGGTGTCGCCGGTCTCGACATTGGCCAGACGACCGATGGCCGCCTGATCGTGTTCGATCCGAATTTCAGGATCCAGGGATCGACCGCCCAGGTCATGCTGCACGGCGCGGCCACCAAGCGGTTTGGCTTGCCCGTGTCGCAAGCCGCCAGCTTCAACAGTTCACTGAATATCCGGCAATTGGCTCGCGCGCTCAGCGGCCCGATCGACGATGGCTGGTATGTGCCCGTTCGCCTGATCGATGGCGCCCGCCATCCCGAACCGCCATCCAATTCCACCCTGACGGGGTTCGTCCTCGGCAATACGCCGGCAGACGCCGCGCGTCGCCGCAAGCAGCTGGGCAAAATGCTCGGCGTGTCCTGAGGCATTTCTTGGTCAGGCTGGCAAAGTCATCGGACGAGAAGGGGCGCCACACGGACATCGGCTGTGGGTGCAAAAGCGGTCGTTAGGAATTAATTATCAAACGACCTCTGTTGGCCGAGGCTGTGTAAAAACGCTCTGACTTTCCATGCGTCGTGATCTGTTGCGGGCGTGTGATGTGATCAGGCGATTGCCCTTATCAGCAGACCGACCCCGAAGATGGCGATCATTCTCTTGATGTTATAAGCGAGCACCTGAAGGCTCATCTCGGTCTTCACGTTGGTCAGGGTCTTTGTGAGGAAGTGTGTCGCACCCATCCAGCTTTTTATGGTTCCGAACGGATGTTCGACGGTCCGCCTGCGGATTTTCATGGCGTCGGGCATGCGTTCAAGCCTCACCTGCATGGCGTCGAGCACGCCGTCATGCTTCCACCGCTTGATCTGTTTGAACCTGGAGGGTGTGCACCTCAGCTTCTGCGGACAAGCGCCGCAGGCATCGAGATTGCGATAACGCGCCAGTTCGGGATCAGGCCCGCGGGTCGAGCGGACAGCTGCCTGGGTCAGGTATTGCCCGGCCGGGCATGTGTAGCGATCATGTTCAGAGTCGTAGATGAAGTCCTGGATCGTAAATGCGCCGCGCGTTGCACCGCCGGACGTATCGCTCTTGGGCATGATTGGTACGGTGCCGCTGCCCTCGCAGGCCAACACCTGATCGCGGCTGTAATAGCCCCGGTCGGCCGGTACCGTGAGTGAGGTATGCCCACTCGCGTCGCGTGCTGCCTCGCCCATCGATGCAAGCTGAGCCCTGTCGCTACCGGTCTTGGTGACCTCATGCGCGAGGATCAGGTGATGCTCCGTGTCGACGGCGATCTGGACATTGTAGCCAACCACGTCAGTGCCTTTTTCCGGCCGCGGACATGGCGCGGGCATCAGGATCGGTGAGTGACACCTGCGTGCCGGGTGCAGCCTCCAGCTTCTGCTCCATCGCCTTGAGACTCTCGATCCGGCGGCGCAGGCTCAAGATCTTTTCCCGGATGCGCGGCGTCCGTTCTTCAGCCACATCGCCGCCCTGCCGATCGGCGCGTTCCAGCGCCGTCAGATAGCGGGCGATGTGGGTTTCAGCCTGCTCGATGCGCCGGGCGACCTTGTTTGCGGTGAAGTTGTTATCGCGGCTGTTGACGGCCTTGAACTTGCTGCCATCCACGGCGACGATCGCCCGCGAGAACAGGCCCAGCTGGCGGCACAGTTCCACAAACTGCGCGCTCACCTTCTGGATCGCTGGCCCGTAATCCTTGCGGAAGTTGGCGATCGTCTTGTGGTCGGGCCCAAGACGCCCCGTCAACCACATCAGCTCGACATTGCGGCCCGCCTCGCGCTCCAGTCGACGGCTTGATGCAATCCGATTGAGATAGCCGTAAATGTAGAGCTTCAGGAGAACAGACGGGTGGTAGCCAGGTCGCCCAGTCGCGCTTGGGTCAACCGCGACAAAGCCGAGCTCGCGAAGATCCAGCGCCTCTATATAGGCATCGACAACCCGAACCGGATTGTCCTCAGCGACAAAATCTTCAAGATGCGCCGGGAACAAACCGCTCTGATCACGCGCAGCACCTTCCACAAACCGCTTCATCAATGCCTCCCGAAACAATATCGAAGAGCATGAACTGCTTCGGCGTTTTTACGCAGCCTCGGCCCTAAATTGCCGGTCGTCTGGCGCCGTTTGAGCGGCAGGTTAGGAGAAATTTTGGATACCACGAACTTCCTCGCGTAATCAAGATTCGCGTTTTCAGGGCGGATTGGTCTGCGCGATGACCACAGCCTCCGAGTCCGCAATGGCCGCACAATGAAGTCGTAGGGAGTCTACATTCCCACTGGCACATCGAGGCGCCAAGTTCATCGACCTTTAGCAGCAATGCCATATAAGTGCGATCAGGCAACGAGCTGCAAGCTGAGCTTCTTGCCAACAGCTTCAGCCGCCTTTGCAAGCGTCGCGAGCTCCACGTGATCGTCTTTCGGATCGAGAAACCGATCTAGCTGGCTTCGGCTTGTGTTCATGCGCCTGGCCATTTCTACCTTGGTGATGGCGCTGGCTTTCATGGCTTCTTTGATCTGCCAGGCAAACACGCGAAGGAGCGCCACTTCCTGCACGTCCTCATAGATTTCTTTTTCTTTGAGGAAGTCGTCGAAACTGGAGCCGATCCCGGCTTTGGATTTTGTCTTGCTCATTGTCCGATCTCCTTCTTTCGATCCTTTGCGAGGTCCAGGTCTGCCTTCGGCGTCGCCCTTGTCTTCTTGATAAAGCCGTGAAGAAGGATCATGCGTCCATCCTCCACGCAGAACAGAACCCGCGCGATGCGGTTTCCGGGAAGGCTTGAGCGAACCTCGTGCAGGCCGCCTCCCATGGGCCGGCTGATTGGCATGCCTATCGGCCAACCATATTCAATTGTCTTGATATCGGCTCCGATGATCTTACGCTCATCTTCACCGACGTCGTCCTTCAGCCAGTCGCGCACAGGCTCATTGCCTGATGCGGTTTGAAAGAACACAACCTCGATATTCTTATCTGTGTCTGCCAACCAGCTTTGTCCTTCTCACTACATATGTACCTTTAGAGGTACACCGTCAAGGTGTTTGATTTATTCTCTATTGATTCGAGTCAGGCCGCCTGCGCTGACAGATGCGGCCCGTGTAAGGCTGGGTTGCTCTACCTCCAGCGAGTCTTGTCAGCGACTGTTCAGCTTCGCTCCGATAGCAGCCGTCCGATTTCGGGTGTCGTATGACCATCTTCGGCGATTTTCTGACATTGGAATTTGCTTGCGCCAACGTCCGCTATCGGGAGTGGCTGTGTGAAAACGGCGCAAATCAGTTCATGGTGTTTGCATCCGAACAGGAGGCTGCCATGGGACGGTTTGTCGAAGGCGAGGATCGCGCACAGCAGGTGCTGCTTCCTCCCAG
>Ga0180009_10000195_pt1 | contig 94967 bp, 79 predicted proteins | sample OS_PC_MetaG_FD_123537 | JGI IMG/M metagenome (GOLD analysis project Ga0180009, IMG submission 123537) | Groundwater microbial communities from the Aspo Hard Rock Laboratory (HRL) deep subsurface site, Sweden - OS_PC_MetaG | ecosystem: Environmental > Aquatic > Deep subsurface > Groundwater... | reverse complement strand
GCTGCCCGATGAAAAGGAACTGGCCGCTGAAATCGAGCGGACTCGGATTTTGCTGGAGGAGAGAAAAAAATCACCCGCACGTCGACGAAAGTCGTTTTGACAAAAGCCTCCGGAAAGAAAAAAGGCCATAATGGGGGCGAAAATGATGAAGGATAAAGATGCAGTCCCCGGCCATGCGGATTTTCGCCCGGAAGCGTGATGCGCGTGGTTTTGCGGATAACAAGGTGGCGGCCCGCGAGGGCGGCGCCATTGCCGGGGAGGCGCGGGAGAGGCTGGAGCAGGAAACAGGGGAGGGAGTGGTTACGGCGGGGAATTATCTGGATGGGCCGGAGGGGCGGGAACGGTTGGAGGAGCAGAGGCAGGAAAGAGGAGAGGCGGCAGGATGATCATGGAGTTGATGATGGGAGTGTGGTTTGTAAGGGGAAGCAGATTGCCGATGAGGCGCGGGAGATGGCCAGGCGGAAAGGGGTGGTGATATGAATTCTGCGCTTATGAACCATGAAATAGCAAACATTTGGGCTAAAACGGCAAGAGATGACAGTGCCTTTTGGCACCCCCTCATCCTTCATCTCATGGATGTGGCGGCCAGTGCAGACGCAATCCTTACACGGGAGCCGGAATCTACTCGGGAAAGAATGGCTGAAGTCCTTGGATTGAGTTGGGAGGCTGCTCGCCCGTGGCTCCTGCTCGTAATTGCCTGCCACGACTTGGGCAAGGCCTGTCCCGGCTTTCAGTGCAAGTGGATCAATATGACAGGTTTGCCGTCGCCACGCAGTCCAAATACAGATATCAACCATGCCTTCGTGAGCCAAATTGCCTTGGCGGAGCTGTTGCAAGAAAGGGAGTGGTCGGAGGAACTGGCGGATCTCGCCGCTGATGCGGTGGGCTCTCACCACGGAGAACGGGCTTCATCTATTGTTCTTGCCAACCTCGCCGGAGATAGACGAGCACTGGGTGGTGTCGAGTGGCAAGAGGCCAGGCGGGATCTTGTGGCGTTACTGTTGAATGTTTTTGAGCCTGCGGAGATTCCCCGCAACCATAAAATGACTGGGCCACAGTTCATGTTGCTCGCCGGTCTGACGAGTTTTGCCGATTGGATCGGCTCCAACGAAGAGTGGTTTCCATTTGGCCACACTGTCGATTGCCAAAACCCGGCGGCGTGGTTTCAAAAGCGTCGGGTTTGTGCCGAACACGCCTTGGACGTCATCGGTTGGGCGCCTCGAACCCCGCTTTCTCCTGAGTCCAAAGGCTTCGAACAGGTTTTTGATTTTTCCCCTCGTTCCTTGCAACAGGCGGTCGCCGATGCCCTGGTCGATTTGCAGGAGCCGGCCATCCTGCTGGTGGAAGCCCCCATGGGCGAGGGCAAGACCGAGGCAGCTTTTTTCGCCCATCTGGAGTTGCAGCGGCGTTTCGGGCACCGTGGTCTATATGTCGCCCTGCCAACCAAGGCCACCGGCAACGCCATGTTCAAACGCACCCTCAAGTTCTTGCACAGCCAAGGCGCGGAACGCAAGCTCGACTTACAACTCTTGCACGGCGCAACACTCCTCAATGACACCTTCCAGAACTTGCAGCTCACTGGTATCCACGATCCTGAAACTGGCGGCGAGATTCGCGCCGGTGAATGGTTTACCAGTAAGAAGCGGGCATTGCTCTCGGAATACGGGGTGGGCACGGTGGATCAAGCTCTGCTTCCCATTCTGCCGGTTCGGCACAACTTTGTCCGGCTTTGGGGCCTGGCGAACCGGGTAGTTGTCTTTGACGAAATCCACGCCTACGATGCCTACACGGGCACGCTTCTGGAACACTTGCTGCGCTGGCTTCTCGCCCTGGGCTCTTCGGTGGTTCTGCTGTCCGCGACCTTGCCACCGACCATTCGTCGCAAGCTGGCCGAAGTGGTCAACGCCGATTTACCGGAACAGGAAGAAGCCTATCCCCGTCTTTCCGTTTTTCGCTCCGGTGCTGTTGACCAGATCCATTTCCCAGCCGATCCCTCACGGCGTCTGACTTTGCGGCTCCAGGCGGTTTCTCCTGAATTGTCGGCAATTCGAGCCGCTCTGGAGGACGTGCTTGCTCAAGGCGGAATGGGACTGGCGTTGGTCAATACTGTTCAGCGGGCGCAAGACCTTTATCGTCTCTTCCCCGACGGCGAACCCCTGGAGCATGAAGGCCAGCGGATTGGCAAACGTCTTGCCGATGGGACGGAGGTGCATCTTTTTCACGCCCGATTTCCGGCTGACCAGAGGCAGAAACGGGAAGACCATGCCTTGGCTGCCTTCGGCGAACATGGGGAGCGGACTGGCCGGAAAATCCTCATCGCCACCCAGGTGGCCGAGCAGAGTCTCGACCTGGATTTCGACGTGATCGCCACCGATCTTGCCCCCATTGACCTGGTGCTGCAGCGGGCGGGGCGCTTGTGGCGACATAAGCGGGATACGTCGGAGCGTGGGGGAATCACCGAGCCGATTCTCATGGTGGCGGGACTAGCCGGTGACGAACCGCCTTCTTTTGGGAAGCCACTCTGGTGGGGTGCGGTATATCGAGAGGATCTGTTGTTGCGTACCTGGTGTCTGCTTCGGGAGCGACAAAGCCTGACGCTGCCGGATGAGATCGACACCATGGTGCAGGCGGTGTATGAGGAACAGGTGGATGTCCCGGAGTCTTTGAGGGAAAGAATGGATATGGCCATGATGGCCGAAGGGGAAGATTATGCACGCCGGGGGCAGGCGAACCAGGCGATTATCGGGCTACCCGACGATGCCTCGTGGAATGATCCGGCGAGATTTGTTCTGTACGACGAAGATTCACCGAGTGTTCATCGAACCCTCATGGCCCAAACCAGACTTGGTGAAGACTCGGTTGCCGCCATCCCGTTATGGCCGGGCGACGGATTCATCTCCGAGACCCAGCCTGGCTTTGAACTATCCAAACAATGGTTTCAGCGGGGTGTGAGTCTATCGCGCAAGGGCGTAGTCAGAAAGCTTCAAGCAAAAGGTGTGCCTGAAGGCTGGAAGAAATCGTCGCTTCTGCGGAACTGCTTCCCGCTGGATTTGGACGACGAGGGATGCTGGAAAACAGATGCAACTGTGCGGCTGGATGTCGATCTGGGTGTGGTGTTCGAAAACAAGGAGGAAGAATGAGCCGATACAATCTAATTGACGAGAAGTGGATTCCGGTGCGGTTTCACGATGGTGCCCGCGACGAACTGGGCATCAGCGCCACCCTGCTGCGGGCCGGGGAGATTGCCGCCATTGAGGATTCCTCCCCGCTGGTGGTGGCCGCCCTGCACCGTTTTTTGCTGGCACTCCTTTATCGGGCGCTGGAAGGTCCGACCGACATCGACCAGGCCAAGACCCTGTTCAAGACCGGTCTGCCGGCTGAAAAGATCACCGCCTATCTGGAAAAGTGGTGGGATCGGTTCTGGTTGTTTGACGAGAAGTATCCGTTTGGGCAGATACCGACATTCGATCCAAAAATCTGGAGATCCTGGACGGTTCTTGCGGCTGAACATAATGCTGATAACGCCAAGGTGCTTTTCGATCATGTCGATATCGAAGCGCCTGGTAGCATCATCGAGGGGGCAGCGGCGCGTTGGCTCCTTGCCACGCAGACTTTTTCGGTGAGCTGCGGAAAGAGCGAACTTGCCCATACCGGCACCGCGCCATCTGCAACCGCCGCAATGGTCTTACCCCTTGGGCGTGATCTTCAGGACACCCTCCTTTTTGCATTGGTTCCTCAGAACAGGACAATCTCTTGTCAAGATATTCCCCTCTGGGAGAGAGAACCGGAAACAGTTGGGCAATTAAAGGATGGTATCGAGCGCGGAACCAGTGGGCTTGCCGACCGTTACACGTGGCGAATTCGTGCCGTCCGTTTTCACGCGGAGGAAACAGGCCAGATCGAGAAACTGGCCTTTGCCTCCGGCGTCGGAAATGCTTCGCTGGAACAACTCGACCCTATGCTCGCCTACAGGATTGACGAGAAGAAGGGGAAGTTGCCCATCCAGTTCCGCGACCGGGGGCTGTGGCGGGAATTTGACTCACTCCTCCCTGATGATTCGAAGCTGGCCCCCCAGGTGATTGAACATGCAACGGCATTGACCCGTTTGCACAGAGAACGCTTCCCGAGATCGGTAATGGTTCTCGGACAAGCAAATAACAAGGCGAAAATAGAATTTTGGCGCATTGAGCGTTTTGCTATGCCGGAAGCTTTGGCGGGAGATCGCTATATCCGGACGGAGATTGGCCAGCTTCTCACCGATGCGGAAGAGAGCCAAAAATCCCTGTGGGACGCATGTAGTTCATTCGCACGAGATCTGCTCAGTCGAGGAAGTCGGTCAACGGATAAGGATGACGTGAGGAAATTCGTCAAACAGATGCCGGTAATCCCTTGGTACTGGTCAACGTTGGAGGCACGCTTTCATGATGTCCTGGGGGAGTACTCCCTCGACCGGGATCCCGAGGATATTCGTTGCCAATGGCTGAAGTCCGTCCGGGATACGTTGACAGCGGCCTGGCGGCAACATAGTGCGGCGGTATTCATGGGCGATGCCTGGACAATCCGTGCTCTGGTAAAGGCGGAAAGGTATATATCACGCAAGCAAAAGGAATTGAATGACGAGATCAAGAAACTCGAACCGCAGGAGGAAAACGCATGACCGGATTCATCGAATGGCTGGAAGGTCTGAACAAGAAAGACACCAAGGTAAGGGCGGTGCTGCGGCGGAGTCTGGCCTTTGATCCCGGCACTTTTACCGCAGCATATCCTTATGTGGAACCATTCGTAAAGAATGAAGACAGTTCCTGGCGGCGAAAGATGCACTATCTGGTGGCCGGACTCTGGGCTGCGCACTGGCGGGAGGGACGTATCGGAGCGCCGCTGCCAATCGGAAAGGCTTCGGCCACATATCAGGTGGCAAGCGGCTCAACCAGTATCGAGCGCCGTTTCATCACGCTGCTGGATGCCGATCCCGACCAGTTACCCCATCGTCTGCGCCAGATGTTGGCGCTACTTAAGGATCAAGCCATCGATTTCGATGATTTACTGAAGGGCTTGCTGTATTGGAATGACGACAGAAAACGCACTCAAAATGCTTGGGCACGTGCTTTCTATTAAATCCCTTGATCAAGAAATAGCGTGCGACCGGATACCAAACCGAAAAGGAGACCAGTGAATGAAAACAATTATCGAGATCCATGCCTTACAGAACTTTGCTCCGTCTAACCTGAACCGCGACGACACCGGAGCTCCCAAGGATGCCATGTTCGGGGGCACTCGCCGCGCCCGGGTGTCCAGTCAGTGTCTCAAGCGGGCGGTGCGCGAGCATTTCAAGGGGTTGGTGAAACAAAATCAGATGGATTCAGATGATGTCGCCTTCCGCACGAAGCGGGGCTTGGATGCGATCACCCAGGTATTGGTTGCAAAAGGTAAACCCATGGACGAGGCAGCCGCAAAGGCGCGTCTGGCTTTGGCAGCCGTGGAACTGACGGTGAAAGAGGACGGCAAGAGCGAATATCTTCTCTTCTTGGGGCAGCGGGAAATTTCCATGGTTGCCGATGTTATCTATGACAAGTGGGATACCATCACCCCATCCGAGGCGCCAACCGAAGAGGGGAAAAAACCCGGCAAGGCCAAGAAGCAGGCGGCGCAAGGCACGGACCCGGAATTGCGGAAGGCTCTCGATAAGGTGTTTAACGGCGGTAAGGCCGTGGATGTGGCGCTCTTTGGCCGCATGCTGGCCGACATGCCCGAGAAAAACCAGCACGCCGCCTGCCAAGTGGCCCATGGCATTTCAACCCATGCCGTGGATCAGGAGTTCGATTTCTATACCGCCGTTGACGACCTTAAGCCCGAGGACACCGCTGGTGCCGACATGATGGGCACAGTGGAGTTCAACTCTGCCTGTTTCTATCGCTATGCCGTGGTGGATTGGGAGAAACTCGTGGAGAATCTCCAGAACGATAAAGAGCTGGCGGCCAAGGGGCTGCGTGCCTTTCTGGAAGGATTCGTGGTGGCCGAGCCCACCGGTAAACAGAATACCTTCGCGGCCCATAATCCGCCGGAGTTCGTGGTCGTCTCCGTTCGCCACAACACCGCCCCCCGCAATCTGGCCAACGCCTTCGAGACAGCCATTCGCGTGCGGAAAGATGAGTCGCTGACCAGCAAGTCGGCAGAGGCATTTGCCCAAAAAGCCAAGGTGTTACAGGCGGCTTACGGTGGCAAGGGGGAATGTTTTGTCCTTAATCTCACCGAGGCCAAAGTGGATGGAATCGGCACGTCCGAAAAAACACTGGCGGATGTACTCGATAAGGCCCTTGAGGCTGCAAAGAAGGAGTGAGCCATGCCTACGTTATTGCTTCGCCTGGTTGGCCCCATGCAGTCGTGGGGAACCACCAGCCGTTTTGACCAACGTGATACCGGCAAGGAGCCCAGTAAGTCCGGGGTCATCGGGCTCCTTGCCGCCGCCATGGGGATCGACCGGGAAAACTGGCCGGATCTGGAACCGCTCACCCGCCTCGCCCTGGGGGTTCGCCACGACCGGCCTGGGGTGCCCAAGCGGGACTACCAAACCGCCGGTTGCGCCACTGGTGACACCATTATCAAGGCGGATGGAAAACCGTCCAAAGATGGGGTGGTCTCCCAGCGCTTTTACCTTGCCGATGCGGCCTTTCTGGTCGGGCTGGAAGGCGATGACCGGGTATTTTTGGAAAAGGTCCATGCTGCCCTCCGCAATCCGGTTTGGCCCTTGGCTTTGGGGCGAAAATCCTATGTGCCATCCGAACAGGTATGGCTTGAAGATGGAGTTCAGGATGCGCCGTTGCGGGAGGTCTTAGCGCGATGGCCGTGGATCGCATCGCCCCGGAAATGGGAAGAGCCCCCGGAAAAGCTCTTGGTTTCCTTTGAAACCGAGGATGGTTCAGGGGTTCTTAAAGTTGATCAGCCGCTGTCCTCGTTTGCCGAACGCCGTTTTGGGACGCGGTTCGTGCGCTCGGAGTGGATAGCTTTCCCTCAGGAGGTGGCCCATGTTCCTGCATAGGATACATCTCGATCCACGCTGCCGGGAGGCGCGGCGCGATCTTGCCGATCCATACCAGCTGCATTCGACTCTCTGCCGAGCCTTCAGCCCTCCGGACAGCAAATGTCCCGCCGGGGAATTACTGTGGCGGCTTGAACCGGAAACCGATCATTCCGGGCGCCCTCGAATCATTGTGCAAAGCCGGTCGCTTCCGAATTGGGATGGCATCGGCGTCAAGGGCTGGCTGGCCCAGGCAGACCCGGCTGTTGACCTGCGTGACCGGCTGCGGCTTGATGCAATCAAGGCCGGGCAGCGTTTCCGATTCCGCTTGCGCGCCAATCCCTGCGTGACTCGGAACGGAAAACGGTTGGGGTTGTTGCACAGAGAGGAGCAAGAGACTTGGCTGGCGCGAAAAGGTGAACGGCATGGGTTTGCGCTGCCGCAATCGGCATCCGTTGATTTCTCCGGTCATTCAACGGCGAGGGCTGATGTCTGGATTTCACAAGAGATTATGCTTCGGGGGAAGCAGCATTCCGGAAATGGTATTCGCATTTTTTCGATACTCTACGATGGTTTCCTGCGAGTCACCGAGCCGGAGGCATTTCGCATCACTTTGCAAGCCGGCATTGGACACGGCAAAGCCTTGGGACTTGGGCTTTTGTCGGTGGCGCCTGCTGTTTATGAGTGATTTTGGTCAATATTCTTGCAAATGCGGGAGGGTATACCGACATGAACCCCGATCTTGGAGAAATCATCCTCTATCAGTCCGAGGACGGCACAAACGCCCTTGATGTGCACCTGAAGGACGAGACGGTCTGGCTGACGCTCAATCAGATGGCTGAGCTTTTCGGGCGCGACAAGTCAGTAATTTCCCGTCATTTACTAAGCGTCTTTCGCGCAGGTGAGTTGATCAGGAATTCAGTTGTTGCAAAAAATGCAACAACTGCCGCCGATGGCAAGATATATCAGGTCGAGTATTTCAACCTCGACGCCGTTATCTCCGTGGGCTACCGGGTCAACTCCAAACGCGGCACCCAATTCCGCATCTGGGCCACCGGAGTTTTGAAGGATCATCTGGTGCGGGGCTATACCCTCAACCAGCGGCGATTGGCCGAGAAGGGGGTTGACGAACTGAAGCAGGCCATGGCCCTGCTGGCCACCACCTTGGAAAGCCACGATTTGGTCAGCGACGAAGGCCGGGCGGTCTTGGAGGTGGTCAGCCGCTATGCCCACACCTGGCGGCTTCTGCTTGAGTACGACGAGGAACGGTTGCTGGTGCCGGTGGCCCGGCATGGGGCAGGGACCGGGCTTCGGCTTGATGAAGTCCGCCGAGCCATCGCCGCCCTGAAAAAAGAGCTGGCGGCGCGGGGCGAGGCCAGCGACCTCTTCGGCCAGGAACGGGGCCATGGTCTTGCCGGTATCCTCGGCGCCATCGAGCAGAGTTTTGGCGGTCAGGACCTCTACCCGAGCGTCGAGGGAAAGGCGGCTCATCTCCTTTACTTCGTCATCAAGGATCACCCCTTCAGCGACGGCAACAAGCGGATCGGTTCCTTCCTTTTCGTGCTCTATTTGCGGCAGAACAGCCTTGCCGGTTTCGACAACCGGTCCCTAGTGGCCCTGGCCCTGCTTACCGCGGCCAGCGAACCGGGCCACAAGGATTTATTGGTGCGGCTGATTGTGAATTTGATTGCCGAGGAAAAGGCGCCATGACCGAGCCGATCCTCCCACCGCTTAAGCCCATCCCTATCAAGGACCGCGTTTCCGTTCTGTTTCTCGAACGGGGTCAGCTCGATGTTCTTGACGGGGCCTTTGTCCTGGTGGACAAAAACGGGGTGCGTACCCATATCCCGGTCGGGGGGGTGGCTTGCCTGATGCTGGAACCGGGCATTCGGGTATCCCATGCCGCCGTTACCCTTGCTTCGCGGGTTGGTTGTCTGTTGGTATGGGTCGGCGAGGCCGGGGTGCGGCTGTATGCCTCGGGGCAGCCTGGCGGGGCAAGGGCGGACAGGCTTCTATACCAAGCGAAGCTGGCGTTGGATGATGCGGCTCGGTTGAAGGTGGTGCGGAAAATGTATGAGTTGCGGTTCCATGAAAAGCCGCCGGAAAAGCGGAGCGTCGAACAATTGCGGGGTATCGAGGGTGTCCGGGTGCGCAAGATGTATGAACTTCTGGCCCGGCAATACAGAGTGCCGTGGGTAAGGCGCAATTATGATCATACCAGTTGGGGCAGTGGCGATCTTCCGAACCGATGCCTCAGTTCGGCCACCGCCTGTATGTATGGGATTTGTGAAGCGGCGATCCTGGCGGCTGGCTATGCCCCGGCGGTTGGTTTCATCCATACGGGTAAACCGCAATCTTTTGTGTATGACATCGGAGATATATTCAAGTTTGAAACCGTTGTGCCGGTGGCTTTCCGTATTGCGGGCAGGAACCCTTCGAATCCGGAACGGGAGGTGCGGCTTGCCTGTCGGGATGCCTTTCGCCAGAGCGGACTGTTGAAGCGTATTATTCCGACCATTGAGCAGGTTTTGGCGGCAGGAGAGCTATCGCCGCCAGTTACCCCCGAGGAATCGGTGGCTCCTGCTATACCCAACAAGGAGCAAATGGGCGATGCTGGTTATCGTGGTTGAAAACGCGCCTGATCGCCTCAGGGGGCGTCTGGCTGTGTGGCTGCTGGAGATACGGGCCGGGGTGTATGTGGGGAAAGTTTCCAGAAGGGTGCGGGAGATGATCTGGCGGACCGTCGCGGAGGGAATTGCCGACGGCAATGCCGTTATGAGCTGGTCTACCAATACCGAGTCCGGTTTCGATTTTTTGACGTTGGGGGCCAACCGGCGAATACCTCTTGAGTTTGATGGGGTAAAGCTTGTATCATTTTTGCCTGAAGCGGCATTTGCCACGGAGGGGCAGAACGACCATAAATAACAGGCTGAAAGTTGGTAGTTTTTTGTTCTTTGAAAATTAAACGGATTTTCAAAGGGATAGAGGAAGTATGTTCCCCACACCCGTGGGGATGAACCGGCGTTAAAACGCCTGCTGGAAGAGGCAGGGGAATGTTCCCCACACCCGTGGGGATGAACCGCATCAACAAGGATGGGCGTTGCCGGGTTGGAAATGTTCCCCACACCCGTGGGGATGAACCGCCGACCAGCATCAACGTGAACGCATCAAAGCTATGTTCCCCACACCCGTGGGGATGAACCGTACCTGTCAATGGCCCTTGTATTCACATTGCTATGTTCCCCACACCCGTGGGGATGAACCGGACGCACTACGCGACCATGCGGCCAACGAATAATGTTCCCCACACCCGTGGGGATGAACCGACCCCATTTCAGATATGGCCATCACAGATGCGATGTTCCCCACACCCGTGGGGATGAACCGCGTGTTTGCTATTCTCGCAGGTTAGGGCTGCAATGTTCCCCACACCCGTGGGGATGAACCGCTCTTTCATGGCGGCGTAGGATTGACCGAGGCATGTTCCCCACACCCGTGGGGATGAACCGGTGAATAGCTTTGTTTGTTTCCCAGAAAGGAGATGTTCCCCACACCCGTGGGGATGAACCGCACCATAAACGGTTTGTGGCTAGCATTGTGCGATGTTCCCCACACCCGTGGGGATGAACCGGCGTTATCAACATAAACAAAACTGTTGCCCTTATGTTCCCCACACCCGTGGGGATGAACCGTTGAATTATGGAGTTATGGATCCGGCAGCGTTATGTTCCCCACACCCGTGGGGATGAACCGCTCTGGATAGGTCTTGCGGAACATTATGCCCCATGTTCCCCACACCCGTGGGGATGAACCGATAACCACAACCAGAATAACCGCCTTCCAAAGATGTTCCCCACACCCGTGGGGATGAACCGGCGTTTGGATGGGCCGTGGTGAGGTTCTTCATATGTTCCCCACACCCGTGGGGATGAACCGGAAATTCAAAAATCAGGGAATTGTGTGGTTGAATGTTCCCCACACCCGTGGGGATGAACCGTGTCTCTGAGGCCATTGTGGCACCGCGCAGAAATGTTCCCCACACCCGTGGGGATGAACCGGGGTATTAACTTCCTTGGGCACTCAACTCTCAATGTTCCCCACACCCGTGGGGATGAACCGTTACAGGTGAGGGCGGCGGCCCGGTAATAACATGTTCCCCACACCCGTGGGGATGAACCGCAGAATACCAATGGCACAAGAAGCAAGCCAAGATGTTCCCCACACCCGTGGGGATGAACCGTAGATGAGCTTTCTACCACCACGCCCGATATTATGTTCCCCACACCCGTGGGGATGAACCGTTTTGTTTTCCACGTTGGGTCGAACAATAGAGATGTTCCCCACACCCGTGGGGATGAACCGAGGTATAGCCTTTGCGTATCTGAACATCGCTATGTTCCCCACACCCGTGGGGATGAACCGACTTTCCATGCCTTGCACCATACGCCGATGCAATGTTCCCCACACCCGTGGGGATGAACCGGTTGGGCAGTTGTTCGTGGTACTCTGAATTTGATGTTCCCCACACCCGTGGGGATGAACCGAGGCACAGATAGAGTGGGAGTATCGCCTTGCTATGTTCCCCACACCCGTGGGGATGAACCGAAATGGCTTTTTCAATTATTGAACACTTACTTATGTTCCCCACACCCGTGGGGATGAACCGGCGAAGGTAACGGCATACTGGATGGAGATTGAATGTTCCCCACACCCGTGGGGATGAACCGCCCTCCTTTTTCATCCATTCCTTGAATGTCATATGTTCCCCACACCCGTGGGGATGAACCGGCCACAGGGCTAGACGATGCTTATGTGAAAGCATGTTCCCCACACCCGTGGGGATGAACCGGACAGACCCGGCCCCGGTGGTCGCGGCAGCGGATGTTCCCCACACCCGTGGGGATGAACCGAACTCAACCCGGTTTTGCTTCTCGCTTTCCTCATGTTCCCCACACCCGTGGGGATGAACCGCTAGAACAGGTTGGAGGCCCGACATACTTAGCATGTTCCCCACACCCGTGGGGATGAACCGGCGGTAACGGGATTACGGGCCTGTCTACCGGAATGTTCCCCACACCCGTGGGGATGAACCGATGAGATTTCATATGTGGGCGAGTCAAGCGGCATGTTCCCCACACCCGTGGGGATGAACCGACAAAACTATCCTTGATTTCAGCCCCATTGATATGTTCCCCACACCCGTGGGGATGAACCGAACCCAGATATTTAGTTCTGGTGGCGGGGTGCATGTTCCCCACACCCGTGGGGATGAACCGTATCTCCTGAACCAGCACCCGCTTTCCTTCGTATGTTCCCCACACCCGTGGGGATGAACCGGGAGCATGACAAACATATTTGGCTTACTGACCATGTTCCCCACACCCGTGGGGATGAACCGATGTCATCCTTTCCGGTTGATACTGTCACCCCATGTTCCCCACACCCGTGGGGATGAACCGCGGCCCGTTCCTTTGCTTACCGATTATCACCTATGTTCCCCACACCCGTGGGGATGAACCGTTTCCGCTGCTGTTGATGACGCAGATGCGCTGATGTTCCCCACACCCGTGGGGATGAACCGGGACGTATTACAGCCTGCGCGATATTCGCGGAATGTTCCCCACACCCGTGGGGATGAACCGTAAATATCTCCCATGTTCCCGGCGGTGGTATTATGTTCCCCACACCCGTGGGGATGAACCGGGGAAACGGAACGGGCCTTTCATCTGGCTCTGATGTTCCCCACACCCGTGGGGATGAACCGGAGGAAACTGGTGTCAACACAGAGAATCATCTATGTTCCCCACACCCGTGGGGATGAACCGTGGGCAGCAGACGAAAAGGCCGCGATGGGGGGATGTTCCCCACACCCGTGGGGATGAACCGGCGTAAACGCCCTTGATAGCTCGGCAGCAGCTATGTTCCCCACACCCGTGGGGATGAACCGCCATACAAGATAGTTGATACAACCTATTTCCCATGTTCCCCACACCCGTGGGGATGAACCGTAGCCGTCTCATCGTAAATCGAGTTGAACGAGATGTTCCCCACACCCGTGGGGATGAACCGGGGCGAGCGCCGCTGTCAGACCCCCGCCGGGTATGTTCCCCACACCCGTGGGGATGAACCGCGCATGGCCTCCATGAGCCGCAGGCCGGAGCCATGTTCCCCACACCCGTGGGGATGAACCGGTGGACTCAATCATCTTGCGGTTATTCTTGTCATGTTCCCCACACCCGTGGGGATGAACCGGTCGATCTTTTCCCCGCGCAGATGGCGGGCATATGTTCCCCACACCCGTGGGGATGAACCGCCAGTTGACCAGCTGGTCGGTTGCGGTAATGGATGTTCCCCACACCCGTGGGGATGAACCGCGGATAACGTTTGGCAAACATCTCAACATAAGATGTTCCCCACACCCGTGGGGATGAACCGAGGAGAAAATGGTCTGCATCTGCCCCAGGTGCATGTTCCCCACACCCGTGGGGATGAACCGCATCTGGTCGATGTAGTTATAGAGCGCAAAAGATGTTCCCCACACCCGTGGGGATGAACCGGCAAATAGAAGACGACCTTTTTGTCAACGCAGATGTTCCCCACACCCGTGGGGATGAACCGTGACAGGAGCAGCGTCGATAATTAAGTTGGCGATGTTCCCCACACCCGTGGGGATGAACCTTGCCAAGCAGGATGCCCAGTACCCTTCCCGGCATGTTCCCCACACCCGTGGGGATGAACCGTGGGAGCTGTGGGGAAAGGTTTTGACCCTGTTATGTTCCCCACACCCGTGGGGATGAACCGGCTGTGCAGGTCTGCCGGAGGAGCATCCCATTATGTTCCCCACACCCGTGGGGATGAACCGATCCTGCGGGACGAGATGACCCGCCTACCGGCATGTTCCCCACACCCGTGGGGATGAACCGATGATCTTGACGCCCATGGTTTACCTCCCTACATGTTCCCCACACCCGTGGGGATGAACCGCCCATAAAAGGCATAGAGCTGTTTCACTTTATATGTTCCCCACACCCGTGGGGATGAACCGTTAATGGTGACGGGCACATACGGCTCTTCCTCATGTTCCCCACACCCGTGGGGATGAACCGGTTGCCACCTATGGCAACGATTTCGTGGTCAAATGTTCCCCACACCCGTGGGGATGAACCGAGGCATTTTGACAGGGTGATTGATCGGCTGGTATGTTCCCCACACCCGTGGGGATGAACCGCCACGAATGCACAGAGAAACTATTCTTGCGCGATGTTCCCCACACCCGTGGGGATGAACCGCCGGAAGTCCGGGCAGAGTTCATGGGATTGATATGTTCCCCACACCCGTGGGGATGAACCGGTAATCGTCATAGTCGATGGTCTGTGGGTAGCATGTTCCCCACACCCGTGGGGATGAACCGTTATCTTTGAGATTGGTCAGCCTGTTGTCTCAATGTTCCCCACACCCGTGGGGATGAACCGGCCCCAGGGATGGCACCGCGCCCGCCCAACTTATGTTCCCCACACCCGTGGGGATGAACCGCGCCAGCCGGATCGTCGGCTTTTTTATCTCAGATGTTCCCCACACCCGTGGGGATGAACCGCCGGGGTGGTATTTTTGTTCGCGGTTTTGCTCATGTTCCCCACACCCGTGGGGATGAACCGGTTTATTCGACTACCGGATACGGAATAGTTTCATGTTCCCCACACCCGTGGGGATGAACCGCTGGCCCTGCCAGACGTGCATGTGGCCTGCAAATGTTCCCCACACCCGTGGGGATGAACCGCAGCCACCTATTCAGCCATGCATTATCAGCGGATGTTCCCCACACCCGTGGGGATGAACCGTTTCGTCGTGTCTGTGAATGGCCACCCCTTAAATGTTCCCCACACCCGTGGGGATGAACCGTCCAAACAGTGTATGTGCCCGGCGCATTATTTATGTTCCCCACACCCGTGGGGATGAACCGCAGCACGCATTCTACAAAGGGTGGGATCAGGTATGTTCCCCACACCCGTGGGGATGAACCGGTGCCCACCGTGTGTTTGACATAGCCTATAAAATGTTCCCCACACCCGTGGGGATGAACCGCGCGGCGGCTTTTCTGGTAACTCACAGGCGGCATGTTCCCCACACCCGTGGGGATGAACCGGCTTACGATCTCATGGCCCGGCTTGCCGTCCAATGTTCCCCACACCCGTGGGGATGAACCGCATGGTCTTGGCGTACCCTTCGCCACGCCTACATGTTCCCCACACCCGTGGGGATGAACCGTTCTGCATAGTTGCCCTCGATCCGGCCCGTTCATGTTCCCCACACCCGTGGGGATGAACCAGCGGGAATCCCGTACAGTCAAGCTCAACAGCCATGTTCCCCACACCCGTGGGGATGAACCGCGCCGCCACGGCAACATTCACCGCCCCAGCCGATGTTCCCCACACCCGTGGGGATGAACCGCCTCACCCCACCCAGAGATTATGGCCAAAACAATGTTCCCCACACCCGTGGGGATGAACCGCAGAGCAGGCTATCCTCGGCACCGTGCTTCTCATGTTCCCCACACCCGTGGGGATGAACCGGCCCGGCCACGATGCCGGCCGGCTGCACCGTTATGTTCCCCACACCCGTGGGGATGAACCGATGCCCGGCTACCTCAAGGAGAACATATACCAATGTTCCCCACACCCGTGGGGATGAACCGTGTGATCAGTCCAATCTATTCCGCTATTCCGTATGTTCCCCACACCCGTGGGGATGAACCGAAACAACGGTTTGCCGGTCTTCGGCGTAATCCATGTTCCCCACACCCGTGGGGATGAACCGCCCTAAAATTCTTTTATAGTGCCTCCATGCCAATGTTCCCCACACCCGTGGGGATGAACCGACGTTTGTAGACACAAGGCAATACGTTCGTATATGTTCCCCACACCCATGGGGATGAACCGATCTCATGATCATTATCCCAAACCATCGTGGAATGTTCCCCACACCCGTGGGGATGAACCGACAATAATAAGGGAAAGGGATGAATTTGTTTGATGTTCCCCACACCCGTGGGGATGAACCGGCATCCTTGCTGAACGCGGCGATGTACCCCACATGTTCCCCACACCCGTGGGGATGAACCGATCGTTATGGAAATTGCTCACGAAACCAGAAAATGTTCCCCACACCCGTGGGGATGAACCGGTAACAGAAAGGATTTTGAGGCGGGAAGGGTGATGTTCCCCACACCCGTGGGGATGAACCGGAATTGTTGCACTAGGCGGGATGAATGGATCAATGTTCCCCACACCCGTGGGGATGAACCGCAATATATCTGTTACTCTTTATCTTGATAATCATGTTCCCCACACCCGTGGGGATGAACCGTGTAAAAAGTGCGGGCAGAAACTAGGGGAAGTATGTTCCCCACACCCGTGGGGATGAACCGCTTGAATTTCTGTCCACCGATCAATTACTTTTATGTTCCCCACACCCGTGGGGATGAACCGTCCCTCATATTTATTTTTGTGTCTGACATCTCATGTTCCCCACACCCGTGGGGATGAACCGAAAGTAGCGGGTTGGAGAAGTAGTTAACTCGTATGTTCCCCACACCCGTGGGGATGAACCGTCATGAACTTGTTCGGCACCGGCCATGCTCCTATGTTCCCCACACCCGTGGGGATGAACCGTAATTTATGGAAAATAAATACTTGACAGATGGATGTTCCCCACACCCGTGGGGATGAACCGCTTAAACGCAACGGCGTACACAGTTGGATCGAATGTTCCCCACACCCGTGGGGATGAACCGGCATTAGGATCATTAGGTTCCCCGACTACAATATGTTCCCCACACCCGTGGGGATGAACCGTTCCAATGGGTTTCATTATCCAATTCATTCATATGTTCCCCACACCCGTGGGGATGAACCGTATGTCGTTTAATACTTGTGGTATAGTACTTGATGTTCCCCACACCCGTGGGGATGAACCGTAAATCCAGGCTCCTCCCTTTTTCAATTAATGATGTTCCCCACACCCGTGGGGATGAACCGTCACTATCTGGTTCAAAGAATTTTGCTTTCATATGTTCCCCACACCCGTGGGGATGAACCGCAATCATCCCGCCCAATGAATACGATATACTTATGTTCCCCACACCCGTGGGGATGAACCGGCATAACAGAAAGGGTGTGACTCTGTTTGGATATGTTCCCCACACCCGTGGGGATGAACCGGCGAATGAGGGTAGTGAATGAGAGTTGACCCCATGTTCCCCACACCCGTGGGGATGAACCGGTTGTTTTGCCTGCAAACATTTTGCCCGCGATATGTTCCCCACACCCGTGGGGATGAACCGGAAAACCCGAGTTTCGCCACGGCGATGCTCGAATGTTCCCCACACCCGTGGGGATGAACCGTGGGGGCCTGTTGTGCCCCCTTACTTTAACAAATGTTCCCCACACCCGTGGGGATGAACCGGGCCGATTGCGAATATAAATACACTCAAAATTATGTTCCCCACACCCGTGGGGATGAACCGTATGGCACGCCCAGGAAGGTCAGGGCCATGAGATGTTCCCCACACCCGTGGGGATGAACCGGCTCTCAGGCCGTCGGACCGGGAGCTGTACAAATGTTCCCCACACCCGTGGGGATGAACCGAAACGAGCCGTTCTGGTAACGCTGCCGCCCGAATGTTCCCCACACCCGTGGGGATGAACCGGAGAACGACCATGGCCTTCGGAAAATCGTTTAATGTTCCCCACACCCGTGGGGATGAACCGGCTCTGTTTGTCCCGCGCGAAGCGATCGATGAATGTTCCCCACACCCGTGGGGATGAACCGGATAGCAAAGAAGCTCGAACAGCCGTGGCCCAATGTTCCCCACACCCGTGGGGATGAACCGCAAAATGAAACGTGGATTGTTATCGGTTCAAAATGTTCCCCACACCCGTGGGGATGAACCGGCTAAAGCACCAACAGATAGCGATATACAGCAATGTTCCCCACACCCGTGGGGATGAACCGGAGACCACAACTTCCGCAAAATTGTGGTGGAAATGTTCCCCACACCCGTGGGGATGAACCGATGATACGGTAGAGGATGCAGAGATCGTGGGGATGTTCCCCACACCCGTGGGGATGAACCGGCTGTTCCATGCGCCTTCATAAATCACCCCGCATGTTCCCCACACCCGTGGGGATGAACCGGCAAAATCCCTTGTTATTCCAGAACAGAACCCATGTTCCCCACACCCGTGGGGATGAACCGGTTTTCGGCGGCGTAAATACCTGGCTGGCTGGATGTTCCCCACACCCGTGGGGATGAACCGGTCATGGCAACCCCGGTAACTGTTACCAGTAAATGTTCCCCACACCCGTGGGGATGAACCGCTGATGGCGTCAAACACGTTAATGCCACATGGATGTTCCCCACACCCGTGGGGATGAACCGGGCCAGGCCTCCCCCCGCATAATCTTTGCCCAATGTTCCCCACACCCGTGGGGATGAACCGTGAGGCCCCGCCGTGGATGCCAGAACTGAAAAATGTTCCCCACACCCGTGGGGATGAACCGGATGAGTTTAGGGAATGGCTTACCGGAACCTGATGTTCCCCACACCCGTGGGGATGAACCGGCCGACCTTTGCCACGATGCCGTGGAGCAGGTATGTTCCCCACACCCGTGGGGATGAACCGGCCTCATAATACGCATGTGGCATGGGTCAATGATGTTCCCCACACCCGTGGGGATGAACCGGTCATGGCGACACCCGTAACCGTTACCAGCAAATGTTCCCCACACCCGTGGGGATGAACCGACTTTGATTCTGTAGAGGCGTTTAATGCGGTTATGTTCCCCACACCCGTGGGGATGAACCGGGTCATGGATGGTGGTACATCGATATCGGTCAATGTTCCCCACACCCGTGGGGATGAACCGCCGATTGTGGGAACATCGCCGGGGATGGGGATATGTTCCCCACACCCGTGGGGATGAACCGGCCCGAGAACTGTAATAGTTGGTGATTCATTTATGTTCCCCACACCCGTGGGGATGAACCGGAGTTGTCCATGGCCGGTATCACCCTCATGATGATGGAATGGGGTCGGGCCAGGCTACTTGCCTGATATCCCAGTGTAATCTTCCTCAAAACAGGTGCTTTCTTCGCTTATTCTTCGATTTTCGCTGCTAAAATCATGCCTATAGAAGAGTTGCTGCCCCTTTGGTTCTGGGGGGCGCACCGGCTGGCAGGCTTAACCTTCTGCCATTTGCTCTCCGGAAAGTCGTAAGAAATACAAGGCTGAACTGCGTGCATTCCGGGGCCGCAATGCGAACCCCCCTGACAGTTCGAAATCCAGGACCACCACCCAGTACCCCGCCCGTCGCCTGACGTCTTCACTCCTTCCCGAGCAATCTCCGGGCCACCTCGGCATAGACCTCGAAATCCACCCGTTTGCCGATCCCGACCACCTCGACGATCACTTTATCCTCCACGATCCGGTACACCACCCGGATCGATTTGCGGACCGCATACAACTTGTAATACCCGGTCAGGTCAAAACCGCGCATGTTGCCGAGCGGCTGGCCGAGATGGGGGGAGGCTTCCAGCTTTTTGAGCTGCGCGGCGACCGGTTTCTTGAGCGAACCGTCCAGGTCTCTAAAATCGGCGGCTGCGTCCTCGGTGAACACCACCTTATAAGGCAATGTTTTCCTCCTGTAGGAGTGAGTCCAGGGGAATCCGTTTGCCGGTGTCTTTCTTTCTTTTGGTGACGAGGTCGTAAATCTCGAGGTGTTCGACGAATTCGACGATGTCCGCCATGTATTCATACTCCTCGACCGGCAGGATGACGGCGGTGATTTCATTATTCCTGACCACGGCGGTCTTGTCTCTTTTGTGTTCGGCAAGGTCCGTGACCACCCTTCCGAAATTCTTTGCCGCGGCAGTGGCGCTGATCATCTCGTCCCGTGTAAAATTTGCCCGCATGTCATTCTCCTCCTTATTTGTCGCATTATTATACGGGATATAATACGCGCAATGTGCAGCTCTCGTCAATCCTGATTTGCGGAAAAATCCCTGGTTATCTCTTGTTGCCGGATGCAGGCATGGGGGTGGGACGGGTGTTGCAGAGGTGCAGTTGTCGATGCGTTGTCGGCAAATGGAAGGGTTCCTGGGTCAGTTCAGAGTTTCGGATATTCCTCCGCTAATCCGTAAAGCCGGGAAAAATGGATGCGGGGGCCGCAGGCAACTATCCGAAATTCTGGCCTGCGCCTTTTTTGCAAAAAAAACAAGGCAACCTTCGAGGATCACTGAGCGGAGAGCTGCTCGAAGATGTGGTCTTTCATGTCGATGAGGTCGTCTGGTCCAAGATGCAGCTCACTGAGCACCCCCTCGTTGAGTTCGCTCCAATCCTCCGGATCCCATTCGCCTTCGATGATCCGATCCATCAAGCCGATGGAATAGCCAAAACTGTAGGCGATGTAGTCGGCCACCTTGATCAGGGCGATGAGTTTTTCCGGCACGGGGCCTTGCCCGGCGAGGTTGGAGGTGTGGTGGTGGATGATGGTTTTGCACACCGCATCGGGCAACGACCAGGTTTTGGCCAGCAGCCCTCCAACCACGCAGTGGTCCGAACCGACCAGGGCATCTTCTTCCTGGATGATATCGCGCTTGTGGCTGAGGGCGGCATGGGTGAAGGCCTGGTATGCCGGATTGCGCTTGAGCAGCATCGGGATGGCGCAGTCGTGGAACAACCCGGCCATGTAGGCCATGTCCGGAGTGATGTCCTCGGCGGTCAGGATGCCGCGCATGGTCTTGGCCAGGGACTCCGCCGCCACGGCGGTGTGCAGGGAATGATCCCAGAAAATTTTGTCTCCCGCGGAGCCGGTTCCCAGGGCATCCTGCAGGCAGGCGGTGAGCACCACTTTTTTAAAATTTTCCAACCCCATGAAGGTAAGGGCCTTGACGATGGATTCGCATTTGGTGGCTAGGCCGAAGAACGGCGAGTTGATGACGTTGATGACCTTGGCGCTGATGGAGGCGTCCTGGGTCACCAGATTTGCGATGCGATTGAAATGGGGATGCTCGGTGCGCATCTCCTTATTGATCTCGATGACGATGGTGGGCTGGGCCGGCAGCTTGATCTTGCTGACGATCTGCTTGGCGTGATCAAGGCGCTGGGCGTTGAAATCAATGGTGGTCAAGGTGTGCGCTCCGTTGCGGTCAAAGGAAAAAGGCAGGGGCGGGCGAGCCGATCATATTATCTCGTCAATGGTAGCATGTTTCAAAAGGGTTACGAAGAAAAAAACGGGCGGGCGTGATGATAGCGCCGTTTGCGCTATGCCCGGAGGCGAACCGGTTGGCCGGGGTTGGGGCTGCTCCTGCGGCGGCGCAGCCATTTGTACCCTTCGTGGCTTAGAAAAAGCGCCACGGGAAAGGGCAGCAGAACCCAGAGGTCACCCAGCGGCACATGGGCGGTGTTGAATACCTTTTGCACCGGGGCCACATTGAGCAGGGTCCATATCCAGACCACTTCCAGCGCCATGGCTGCCACCATCAGACGGTTGGAGAAGAGCCCGAGGCTGAAGGCTGAGAATTCCCAGCTCCGCATGGTCAACCCGTTGAGCATCTGGCAGGTGACCGCGCCCAGCAGGGTCATGGTCATGGCCTGCCGGTGCAGCAAGGGATCGGCCAGGGTGACGGTGCCGTATTGCCAGCCGTGCAGCAGCAAAAAGGAGAGGAAGGCGGTCATCGCTGCGGTCGCCTCGATAATCCCCAGGAAGAAATACCCCCGCTTGAATACCTCCCAGTCGAGGATCTTTTCGTGCCTTCCCACCGGCGGCCGGTTCATGATGTTTTTTTCCGGCCGTTCGCTGCCCAGGGCCACGCCCGGGAGGATGTCCGTGCCCAGGTCGATGAAGAGGATCTGGATCACCGAAAGCGGCAGGGGGATCTTCAGGAAGAACTGCAGGATATAGGGCACGATCTCCGGGACGTTTGAGGCGAGCACATAGGTGACGAACTTCTTGACGTTGAAGTAGACGGTCCTCCCTTCCTCGATGGCAACGACGATGGAGGCGAAGTTGTCGTCCAGCAGCACCATGTCCGCCGCCTCCTTGGCCACCTCGGTGCCGGAGAGACCCATGGCGATGCCGATATCCGCTTTTTTGAGGGCGGGCGCATCGTTGACCCCGTCGCCGGTCATGGCCACCACCTCGCCTGCGTTTTGCAGAGCCGTGGCGATGCGCAGCTTCTGGCTGCTGGCCATGCGGGCAAAGAGGACGGTTTCGCGGGCCAGGATTTTTTCCAGTTGTTCATCCCCCATGGTTTCCAGCTCCGGGCCGGTGATAACCCGGTCGTGGGCCATGCCGATCTGTTTGGCAATGGCTGCGGCGGTGCGGGGGTTGTCGCCGGTGATCATCATGGTCCGGATGCCGGCGGTTTTACAGGTCGTCATTGCCTCGGCCACGCCGTGGCGCGGCAGGTCCATGATGGCGACCAGCCCCAGCAGGGTCAAGTTGTTTTCCTCCTCCTTGGCGGCACGACCGATCATCAGGACCCGGAAGGCCTGATCCTCGAAATCGGTTGCCCGGGCCAGGGCCTCTTGCCGCGTGATTTCGTTCAGGGGCTGCTCCGAACCGTCATCGGCCAGATAGGAGGTGCATCCGGGCAGCACCGCCTCCACAGCGCCCTTGGCAAAGAGCAGGGTTTTTTCTCCCTCCTGATACACGGAGGACATCATCTTGCGCTCGCTGGTGAAGATGAACTCCCGGACCTTTTTCATCTCCGGGGGGGAAATTCCCCGTTTATGGGCGGCCGCGACAATGGCCAGTTCGGTGGGGTCGCCGTGCAACCCTTTTGCATCGATGGTGGCGCGGCAGTTGAGCAACCCTGCGGTGAGCAGGGCGGCGAGGCGGCCCTCGGTGCTTTCATTCCGCTGGGAAAAACAGAATTCCCCCGGCTCGCGATATCCCTCTCCGGAAATGCTCACCTGCTCGCCGCCGGCCAGCCAGAGGTGTTTCAGGCTCATCTCGTTTCTGGTCAGGGTGCCGGTTTTATCGGTGCAGATGACCGTGGCGCTGCCCAGGGTTTCCACGGAATCGAGGTTCTTGATCAGGGCGTTGCGTCGGGCCATGCGCTGGCTGGCCAGGGAGAGCGACAGGCTGATGGTCGGCAGCAATCCTTCCGGAATGTTGGCGACAATGAGGGCAAGGGCAAAGATCGAGGCAAGCATGAATCCCTTGCCGGAGAAGAGGCCGAGGGCGAAAAAGACGCAGCCCATGAGCAGGGCGATAACCGTAAAGGTGCGGGTGAGATGGATGATCTCCCGCTGCATGGGGGTGACGGCCTTGCGCACGTTCTTGGTCAGGCTGGCGATCTTGCCGAATTCCGTGGCATTGCCCGTGGCGCTGGCCACTGCGACCCCGCTGCCGGAAAGCACGGTGGTCCCGGCAAAGACCATGTTCTTGGCCTCCATGGTTCGCTGGGTTTCGCCCGGCAGGAGGCTTCGTCCCACCGGAGCGGATTCGCCGGTGAGGGAGGAGAGGTTGAGGTAGAGCGAGTTCGCCTCAAGGAGAATGCCGTCCGCCGCCACCTTGTCGCCTTCTTCCAGAAGCATGATGTCGCCGGGCACGATTTCGTGCGTGGTGGTTGCCACAATCGCCCCGGCGCGGCGCAGGGAAACCTTGGTCGGCATCAGCTTGAGCAGCTCCTCCATTGCCTTGTCCGCCCGGTATTCCTGCCAGAAGGTGAAGGTGGCGTTGATGATTACGGCGCCGAGGATGGCATGGCCCAGGACATTGTAGCCCTGGCCCGGGTCATAATGGTCGGCGACACAGGAGAGGAGGGCGGCTCCCTGGAGCAGGATGGAGAAAAAATTGGTGTACTGGAACAGATAGGCAAGGAGGTAGTTTTTCTTCGTTGCACCGGCCAGTTGATTGGGGCCGAACTCCTTGAGCCTCCGGGCCACCTGTTGGGGGTCCAGGCCGTTTTCCGAACTCTTCAGCCGGAGGAGCAGGGTCTGGCGGTCGAGGGCGAAGATCCGCATCACTTCCTGTCCCTGGCGTAGAAGGCGATGGTGTTCACCGGCGTGTGCCAGAAGAGACGCTCCATGGGATTTTCCTTCAAGAACCAGGAGAATGGTGAACCCCTCCTGCCCCCGATGATCATGAGCTGAAAATCGTGCCGGGCCAGGTGGTGGAGGATCTGATCAATCTCCCTCCCGGTCGGGGCGTGCTTGATGGTCAGGGGAATATCCAAAAGCTTCATGGTGTTGGCATAGTGGCTCAACCGGGTGTTGATTTTCTGGAACAGCATTCTTGCGGTGTGGGTATCCATGGCGGCCAGTCTGCGCCTGCTTGTGGGGTGGATGCTGTATATTTCGGTTTCGGCGCCAAAGGCCTTGGCCAGTGCACTGAAAAAGGCGAATTTTTGGGCGGAGAGCCGGTCTTCCCTGATGGGGAGCAGGATGTTCTCGGTGACGAAAACCGCGTTCACATGGGCGACCCGGACCACGGCCAGATTGGCGGGCAGGGATAAGCGGCTTAGTTTTTCGCTGAGCGAATCCTGGAAAAACCGCCGGTGCATCCTGGTGCTGCAGAAGAGGGTGTCGGTTCTGGCGGCGGCAAGGTGGGTGCGAATGGCCTCGGCGGGCTCTCCGGAGAGAAAAACCCGTTCGGTTTTGACCCCGAAGTGGGCGGCCGCCTCCTCGGCCTCAGCCATGCTCTCCTCCACCTCCTCCCGGAGGTCGACCGGGTTGAGCACATGGAGCAGGCAGAGGGTGTAGTCGAAGAGCGCGGCATAGCGCAGGGCATAGAGCGCCGCGACATCCGAGGAAACAAGGCCGTTCATTGCAGCAATGACTTTCATGGCCGGGTATCTCCTGTGTGCGGCCGGGGAAGGCCCGGGATCAGCTCAGGGTCTGGAAGATGTTTTTCAGCCCGGTGGTGATGAATTCCACGGAGATGGCGGCCAGAATAAGCCCCATGATCCGGGTGATGATATTGATCCCGGTTTTGCCGAGTTTTTTGGCGATGTGGGGCGCGGCCAGCAGGGAAAGATAAATGGACAGGCCGATGAGGAGAATGCCCGCGCTGGTAATCAGATAGGCCAAAGGTCCTTTTGCCTTGTAGGCGTATACGATAACCGTGCTGATGGCGCCCGGGCCAGAGAGCAGGGGGATGGCCAGGGGTACGACGGCGATGGTCTCGCGGTCCGCGGTTTCTTCGGCCTCGTCGCTGGTATGGGCGGCGCGGCTGGTCCTGGCCTGGAGCATGGAGATGGCCATGAGCAGAAGAAGGATGCCGCCGCCCACCCGGAAGGAATCAACGGAGATTCCGAAGAAGCGGAGGATGAATTCGCCGCTGATCAGGGTGGTCAGGAGAATGATGGACACGGCCACCGGGGTGATCCGGACGATTCTGGCCCGGTCTTCCGGGCGGTAGCCGTCGGTGAGGCTGATATAGATGGGAATGGCGCCGATGGGGTTGACGATGGCAAAGAGGGAGATGATGAACTTTATGTGATCCGAGAAATCGAACATGGCGCTGAACCCTGTGTGGATCGAGTTTTTCAGTTTTCTCCTGCGATGGATGAAGCCGGGGCTTTTTGTATATTGTATAGGGGAAAGAGGTTCTATGCAAACAGGGAGATGGTTTTAAGGGAAAAAGCGGAAAGCAGCGGGAGGCGTCATGTTCATTTCCTTGGCATGAAACCGTCGCTCTTTACCCTTACCGGGCGCCGTCATTTTTATAGAGCCCCGCAAAGATTTCGCGCAACAATCGTTCGTCAATCCTTGCCATCAGACGTTCTTCATATTCATCTTTTTCCGGTTCCGCCTCGGCGGACGGTTCCGGCTGGAGATGATTTTCCGCTCCTGCCGGAGGCACGGGCACGGAGTCGATTTCGTCCTGATAGTCCCGATTGTTTTCTATCCAGCGCTGGCAGTCGTCGTGGCTGCCGATGTAGGCAAAGATCAGCCGTCTTTCCCTTTTCAGGGCGATGAGCCGGAATCCGCAGGAAAGATCGTACTTGCGGCAGTCATTGAGGCGCAACTCGCCGTGGCGGGTGCGTTTGCATTCCGCCTCCTCGTGCAGGGGGTTGGTTTGCAGATCGGCGATAATCCTTTGTGCCCGTTCGGCCACGATGCGCTCATTCTTGCCGGCCTTGGCCATGGCCACCAGCCGCTTGGCAAACCTCCGGGTTTGGTGAACCTCCAAGAGCATCTTTTCCATGCTCATATCCCTGTCCCGTGCAGGGCCGCGCCCAGGGCGCCGGTGATGTCCGGCAGCTCCGGCACCAGCACCCTGGGCAATCTTTTTTCGAGCAGCTCCACCATGCAGGGGTTGCGCGCCACCCCGCCGGAAAAGGCGACCGGATCGCCATGCCCGAGCCGGGCCAGCATCCCGGCCAGGCGGTCGGCCACCGAGGAGTGCACCGCCCTGGCGATCCGGTCACGGGCAATACCCCGGTTCTTCATGGAGATCACCTCGGACTCGGCGAATACCGTGCACATGGAGTTGATCAGCACCTCTTGGTCGGCGGTAAGCGCGGCCCGGCCGAACTCCTCCAGGGTGTAGGCCAGGGAAGCGGCCATGATCTCCAGAAATCGCCCGGTGCCCGCGGCGCATTTGTCGTTCATCTGGAAATTGCTTACCCGGCCCGCCGCATCCAAACTGATCACCTTGGAGTCCTGGCCACCCACATCGACAATGGTGGCGCAACCGGGAAACTCATGGAAAATGCCGCGGGCGTGCGCCTTGATCTCGGTGATCACCGCATCGGCGAAATGCCCGGCAGCCAGATGCCTGCCGTAGCCGGTGGCCACCACGACCTTGGCGCGGTAATCGGCGATCATCTTCTCCGCCTGGCGATGCGGCTCGAAACCCGACGGCTCGATCCGGTGCTCCACCAGCCGCTCTCCGTCCCAGACCGCCATTTTGACGGTCCGGGAGCCCAGATCAACTCCGATGTACATGCTTAGCCCCCGATCTGCTCAAGGAAGGCCTCGATCCGGGTCTGGAGTTGGCCGATATCCTCGGGGGAGTAATCCGATTCGATGGAGAGATAGGGAATCCCCTCCCGCTGACAAGCCTCGCGGATTTTAATCTCCTCGATGTTATAGGTGTGGCAGAACTGCAGCGAGTAGTGGAGGATGCCCTGAGCGGCTGAGTCCTTATACTCCTGCAATACCTGGGTTACCCGCTCGTCATTGGGGGTGAAGCAAGAACAGTCGATCCGCATGTAGCGGTCGGTGAGAGCGGCCAATTGCTCATCCATTTCCTGACTGCCCTCGGTGATGCAATCCTTGAAATAGCGGGTGCCGATGCAGGACTCCTCGCCCACGATAACCGCGCCGGCGCTTTCCACCAGGTTGTGGATCTTCCAGTTGGGCAGGGCCATGGGGGTGCCGGAAACCATCACCCGCAGGGCCTCCGGGGGGAAAGCGCCTTCGCCGTTGGCAATCCGGTCATCCAGTTCATCGCACAGCTCGTTGACCTTGGCCGCAAAACGGACGGGCTCATCGTAAAAGGCGATTTGCTCGATGAGCAGCGCATCCTTGCCGCTGATGGGGGCGGGGCTTGCCGCCCTAAGCCTGGTGAGGCGCTGCAATGCCAGCCGCTTGCCGTTGATGATCTTGATGGCCTCGGCCAGTTGCCCGGAGCTGATGGTCTTGCCGCTGACCTCCTCGATCTTGGCCTTGAAGTCCTTGACCTCCTCCAGCCACAGGACGCGGTCCCGTTCTTTCTTCATCTGGGGGATTTCCATGACGTAGGTCGGCACCAGACGGTCGAGGATCTCCCAGGTCTTTTTCTTGGCATCGCAGGTCGTCTCGCCATAGACGAAATCCACTGCCTGGAAATAGGGGCAGATGCGCCCCGCCTTGAAGCCGAAGGCCGATTTGACCATGGGGCAGATATTGCGGGGCAGGATTTTTTCCGCGTCCGGGACCGAGCCCTGGGAGCCGCCGCACAGTCCGACGCAGACTCCGTCCGCCGCCACCACGATCTCTTCCGGGATATAGACGCAGAAGGTGCCGACCACCGGCCGTCCTTCCTTCTTGGCCTGCATCAACTCCTCTACCCGCCCGCCGAAGATTTCCGAAATCATTTTGTCGAAGTAGGCCATTTTTTGTGGGCGGTTGGCCTGGGACAGAAAAGTTTTGGCATAGGCCGTACCCAGCATCTGCCGGGCCTTGTCGAAACGCTCCAGGTCCATGTCAAGTTCGCGCCATAGTTCGGGATAGGCCTGTATCTCAAAGTCTTGCATAATGTCTCCTTGTTGTTCTGTTCCGTTGTTGTCTTCTCTCGGGGCTACAACCATATCCAGGCAGGGGTGTGACGCCTGTCAGCAGTAATGGCGGCCCTTGAACGGACATGGTTCATAATCCGGACACGCGGCGCAGGCCGCGTATCTGACGGAGTCCTCCGCCCCCCACAATCCCTTTACGCTCAGCGCGCATTTTTGCATGCATTCGTTGCAGGATGCCGGTTCGCCGTCTCTGATTTTCCGCCAGCCTTTTTCGGCAAGCATGGCGGCGACCCTGTCATTGCAGGACTGGCAGAGATGGCAGAACAGAGTTTCCTTGGACGTCTTGCGTTTCCAGGTAGGCATGTAACGCACCTCGGTTGTTGCGCGCAGGCGTTGCGGCCCTCTATCCCATGGTCCGGAAAAACCGCAACCGCGTTGTTTTCCTTCCGCATTTCGGACGCAAATACATGGTGTTACTTTTTCACCGGCAGACCCGCCGCTTTCCAGTCGGCAAAAATGACCTGCCGAATATCCTCGTAGCCGAGTTTCTGCAATTTGCGGTAGGCGTTGTAGCTTCTGCCGCCGGAGTTGCAATAGACGATGATCTGTTTTTCTTTCTCCAGCACGCCGGAGCGGACGGCAAAGGTGTTGACCGGGATATTGACGGCAGTGGCGATATGGTCTGCCGCAAATTCTTCCGGGTCTCGAACGTCCACCAGGGTATAGCTGTCCCTGCCGCTTTTGATGAGTCTGTCGAGGTCTTTTGAGGACATTTTGGTGGTTTCGATCCGCTTTTCATAATCGGGGCCGGCGTAGATCGGCAACCCCTTTTCCTCCCAGACCGGCATCCCCTCGTCATAGACAAAAACCTTGGTATAGCCGAGTGCCAGGGCCTTTATCGCGGCCTTTTTGCTTTTGCCGCACTTGACCCCGTTGCAGTAAAAAACCAGCCCTGCCGATGTGTCAGGCGGTAGCAGGGAAACGTATTCGGAAAACTTCTTTTCGGGAATGTTGATCGCCCCTTTGATATGCACTTCCTGGTACTCCTCAGCATTCCTCGCATCGATCACCGTAGTCGCCTTCCCGGCATCCAGGATTTTTTTCAGGCCGGCGGTATCGATCAGGGCGTATCCCTCCTTGGCCGGAGAAGAAGCGGCATCCGGGCCGGCGAAAGCCTGCGGCGTGACGATGCCAAGGATAACCAGCAGCAACACAATGTGTTTTTTCATGATTGTATTCCTTTTTCTTTCGGGTAACGGTTGTCGGCTCAGCCGCCGCAGGAGCCGGTGGAACAGGAGCCGCCGCCGCAGCCGCCACCGCCACCGCCCAATTTTTTTTCCGAGGTGACGCTGAAGCCGCCGCCACCGCTGCAACCACAGCTCGAGGTGGATGTGACGAAATCTACCTTGATGGCGCCGGTGGCGGCGAACATTCCGCCATCCACGAGAAAGGTGAAGCCCCCTTTCTCAAACACCGTGTCCGAGTCCTTTTTTGCGTCCAGGCCAAGCCCCAGAGCCACCCCGGCGCAACTGTTCTGCATGGCCACCCGGATAGCCGAGTCGATGTTGTTTTTTGCAAAATGATCTTTGAGATTGGTGATCGCTGATTCCGTTACTTCAAGCATTGTGCTCCTCCTTGTGTGAATTGACTTGACGGTAGTTTCAAACAGACAGCTCGCTTAGAGCCTTGTCGCATTTGTCATGCACCAGCCCGGCTATGGCCGTTCTCGAAAAATCGCCGGTCTTCATCATCTCCCTTCCGGCGTTGATCAGCCCGGTGCGGAGTTTCCGGCCCCGCGCAGTCTCGGCGGCGGCAGCCAGGTTTCGCCGCAGTTCGGCCTGATCCCTGCCCTCGGCCCGGCCCAACGGCCCCAATGTGCTGATTTTTTTGGTAAAGGCTGTGATGATCTTCACAAAGTTCGGGCCTTCGGCCGCCGAGGCCCAGTCGATAAGGAAACGTTCCTTTTCGATGCCGAGCTTGCCCAGCACCGCATGGACCAGGGAGGCAGAGACCAGGGCATGGTAGTTGCCGTCGATATAGTGGCACTCGCCGGGATGGCAGCCGCCCACGAAGATGCCGTCCGCGCCCTGCGCCAATCCTTCCAGGGGAAAGGAGGGGTCGAGTCGGCCGGTGCACATCATGCGGATGACCCGCAGGTTGGGGGGGTACTGGTAGCGGCCGACCCCGGCTGAATCGGCGGCGGTGTAGCAGCACCAGTTGCAAAGAAAACCGAGGATCTTGGGGCTGTATTGTTCAGGCATGCTGTTCTCCGTATGCTTCGCCAAAGGCTTGGATCTGGGCCATGATGCCGCTCAGGGTAAAGCGGCCCATGTCGATGGCCAGGGTGGGGCAGCGGGCCGCGCAGACCCCGCAGCCCTTGCAGGAGGCGGTGAGGGTGCGGGCCTTGCGGGTCTTGTCCTCTTTATATATCTCGATGGCCTTGTAGGGGCAGAAGGACTCGCAGGCGCCGCAGCCGATGCACAACTCCGGGTCGACCTTGGAGACGATGGGCGCAGGCGTTATGGAGCCGCGCGCCAGGGGATGGCAGGCGCGTCCGGCCGCGGCCTGGGCCTGGGCGATGGTCTCGTCCATGGATCGGGGCGAATGGGCCAGGCCGCAGATATAGGTGCCATCCACCGGCAGGTCCACCGGCTGGAGTTTCACGTGTGCTTCGAGGAAGAACTTGTCGGCGGTGACCGGCACCTTGAGCATCCGGGCCAACTTGGTGGGGTCTTCCGGCACGATGCCCACCGAGAGCGCCAGCAGATCGGCGGCAAGCTCGACATCGTCCGAGAGCAGCGGGTCGTGGTAGCGCACCGTCACCGCGCCGGACTTGCCCACGCTCACCTCGGGTTTCTTTTCTTCGTGATAGCGGATAAAGATCACCCCGGCCTCGCGGGCGGCCCGGTAATCGTCCTCCAGAAAGCCGTAGGCGCGCATGTCTCGGTAGAGCACGGTGATGCCCAGCTCCGGCCTGAGTTTCTTGAGCCGCAGGCTGTTTTTGAGCGCCTGGCCGCAGCAGACCCGGCTGCAATAGGAAAGATCCTCGCCGCGCGAGCCCACGCACTGGATCATCACCACCTGTTTGGCGTTTTTGGCACGGGGCCTGCTTCCCGCCAGTTTCTTTTCCAGATCCAACTGGGTGACGATCTTAGGAGACTCGCCGTAATGATACTGCTTCGGCTCATAGGGCCTGCCGCCGGTGGCGATGGCCGCAACGCCATGGTTGACCACCACGCTGCCGTTGCCGGTGTCCAGGGTGGTGGTAAAGTTGCCCACATAGCCCGAAACCGCCGCAACCGTAGCCTGGGTGTGCACGGTGATCTTCGGATGCGCTTTGACCTTGGCGATCAGCTCCGCCAAGGCCTTGCGCGGATCAAATCCGAAACGGTCGGCTGTAAGTAGCTTGGCCCTGCCGCCCAGTTCCTTTTCCCTCTCCACCAGAGTCACCTCGAAGCCCTGCTCCGCGATGGTCATTGCGGCGGTCATCCCGGCCAGCCCCCCGCCCATCACCAGGGCCGAGGGGGTCACCGGCAACTGCTGCTCGGCAAGGGCGGTGAGGTGCGCGGCCTTGGCTACGGCCATGCGCACTGCGTCCTTAGCCTTTTCCGTGGCGGCCTCGGGTTCGTGCATGTGCACCCAGGAGCATTGGTCCCGGATATTGGCCATCTCGAAAAGGGAGCGGTTCAGCCCCGCCTCGCGCAGGGTGGCCTGGAAGAGCGGCTCATGGGTGCGCGGGGTGCAGGCCGCCACCACCAGCCGGTTGAGCCGATGCTTGTGGATGGTCTCCACCAGCAACCGCTGGGTGTCCTGGGAGCACGAGTAGAGGTTGTCCGTGGCATAGACCACATGGGGCAGGGTTTTGGCATATTCGGCAACGGATGGCACCTTGACCACTCCGCCGATGTTGATGCCGCAATGGCAGACAAACACGCCGATGCGCGGTTCCTCGCCCGAGATATCCCGCTCCTCGGGGAAGCTCGCCTTGATGGTGGCCGTGCCACGCGCCTGGGCAAGCCGGCCCGCGCAGAGAGCGGCCGCCCCGCCCGCCTGGGTCACCGAATCCGGGATGTCCTTGGGCCCCTGAAAGGCGCCGATCACATAGACGCCGGGCCGGCTGGTGGCCAGCGGGGTGTAGGTGTCGATTTGCGCAAACTGGTACCCATTGAGATGTATGCCGGCGGCCCTGGCCAAATCCTCCGCGCCATCCGGCGCCTCCAAGCCCTGGGAAAGGACGACCAGATCGAATTTCTCCTGGTGATGCAAGCCATCCTCGGTGGCCCAGGCGAGCAGCAACCCGCCGTCGAAAACATCCTCCACCTTGGGCGGCCGGGCGTAGATCACCCGGAATTTGCCTTCCCGCACCGCCCGCTCCCGGGCTGCGTCGAAGCCCTTGCCGTGGGTGCGGACATCCATATAGAAAAGGGTGATCTCGCATTCCGGGTCATGCTCGCGGGCAAGAGTTGCCTGCTTGATCGCGTACATGCAGCAGACCGAGGAGCAGTAGTTGTTGCCGCAATTTTCGTCGCGGGAGCCGATGCACTGGAGAAAAGCAATCTTCTTCGGGTGCTTGCGGTCGGATATCCGCACAATCTCGCCCCCGGTGGGGCCGGAGGCGCACATCAGCCGCTCGTGCTCGAAGGCGGTGACCACATCCTCGAATTTCCCCAGGCCGTAGCGGGCCATGACCTCGTCGCTGACCCGGCCGAAGCCCGGGGCCAGAACCACCGCGCCCACCGGAATGTCGATCACCTTTTCCTTGTCGTCGAAGCGGATGGCCCCAGCTTGACAGGCCACGGCGCAGAGTCCGCATGTATCGTAATTCAGCTTAAGGCAAGCCTTGGGGTCGATATGGTAGGAGGTGGGCACGGCCTGGGCATAATCGATATGGGCCGCGTGGCTGTGCTCAAGATTTTCGTTGAAATCGTTGCCGATTTGCTTGAGGCAATAAAGGGTGCACTGGCCGCAGCCGGTGCAGATATCCTCGTCGATGTAGCGGGGCTGCTTGCGGACCGTGGCCGTGAAATTGCCCGGCCCGCCCGTAAGATCGACGAGTTCGGACAGGGTCAGGATCTCGATGTTGGGGTCGCGTCCCGCCTCCACCAGCTTGGGGGCCAGGATGCAAAGCGAGCAGTCGTTGGTTGGAAAGGTCTTGTCCAGCCGGGCCATGACGCCGCCGATGGCGCCGGATTTTTCGATCAGATAGACCTTGTAGCCCAGTTCGGTGAGGTCGAGGCTGGCCTGAACACCGGCCACTCCGCCGCCGACCACAAGAACCGAACCGACCGTCTCTTGAGCAGACGGGTTGGAAACGGGGGGATGCATACTTTCTCCTTCACTGTACGTTGCCGGAAAATCATTCCGGAAATGCCGCGGCTCTCTGCAACCGGCCACGGACAACGTCAGCGAACAAGGAGAGTACTATCCGAGTTGACGCCTTGGAGCGTGCGAAAGGCAGGAGGAGCCGCAATATCGTCCAGCCCGAACCGGGCCGGCCGGCATACGCCGGCGTATTGCTCAAATGTGCTGCAATATACGCGTCAAAACAGATCTCCTTAAAAGGGGGGATGGAAGGTGTGAACTCAAGAAACTAGCGGAGCGCAGGCCTAAAGTCAAATCGAATGTTCCGAACAGACAGACTCCATAATATCCAATTTATTGATGGAGCCAGCCAGGCGCGAAGAAGGGGCCGGATACAACATTCCTGCACTTTTTTCGGTGTTCGGTCGTGTGCCAAAGGGAGTTTTTTCTCTTCCATTTGTCCTGCCGCGCCTCGCAGGCGGGAGCGGGAAAAGACGCGGGAGGTAAGCGAAGACTCCGACTGTTTGAGGGCGAAGCCCGAGTTTATCCGCGTCCCGCCCTCGGCGAGAAGTAAGGGAAGCGCGCAGGGCCAGGACTGGCAGGGGTGTCTTTTTCTCTGGAATTACCTGAAGAACCAAAAAAAAGGGCTCCCGCTTGCGCGAGAGCCCTTGGGGTGATCACATGTCGGGGTGGAACGCTACAGCGGTTCCACATTGGCTGCGGCAGGGCCTTTCTGTCCATCGACGATCTCGAAGCGGACGCGTTCACCTTCCTGTAAAGTTTTGAAACCACTCTTGTTGATTGCGGAGTAATGGACAAAAACATCCTTGCCATTATCCTGTGCGATAAACCCAAACCCCTTTGCTTCGTTAAACCACTTCACTGTGCCTTCAAACATGATAATCCTCCGTTCCTTGCTTGGAACCCTAACTTGAAACTCGCAGCATTTTCGGCATGTTAAACAAAAACACCGCACACCCATCCTCGGGTTTGTGCGGTAGACTTTTTAACAGAGCTAAAAAATACTGCACAATACCTACTGATTTTTTGATACCAAAAAGGATTTGGAATAGCAAATAAATTATTTGGGGCCACAGGCGCCCTTTTTGAGGGCCAGCAGCAGGGTGGTATGCGCTTTGGGGACAAAGGGGGCAAGATCGTAGTCGCCGTAGGCCGCATCCAGGCAAAAGCCCTGCCCGGAGAAAATCTCCAGCCATCGCGCAAAATCGTGGCCAAGAATGCGATAGGTATACTCCCGGTCTTCGTTGGGCAACTCTTTCCTGAAGCGCAGGCGGTATCGTTCCGTGATTTCCACTACCTCCGAGTGCGGCGCGGTGCTTTTCAGGATTTCCTTGATAACCTTGGAGCCGTCCTGGCAGTCGAAGATCCGGAACTGGAAGCGTTTTTTGCCTGCCAGGGCGCGGAGGTCCTGGTCCGGGATATAGAGTTGCAGCAACAGGATGCCGTCTTCGCCAAGAAGGTGGCGGACCTGGTCCAGGCAGGAGCGCAAGGTTTCGGGGTTTGTGAGCAGGTTCAGGGTGTTGTACGGGGCAATGACCGCCGCAAAGTCGGCGCGAAAGGCCAGGGCGGCCATGTCCATGCAGGCGTAGCGAGGCGTAACGGTTGATGCGGCGCGGGCTGCAACGGCAAGCATGGGGAAGGAGAGGTCAATGCCGGTCAGGTGGTGGCCGTCCGCAGCCAGGGCCCGGCTGACCCTCCCGGTGCCGCAGCCCAGCTCCAGAATGGCGCAGGGCTGTTTGGGCAGGTGTTTGCGATAAAAGGGAAGGTCTGCGGAGAAATCGCCCAATTCCAGATCGTAGAGGGCGGTGTAGCGGGAGTGGCCGTAAATGCGGTCGGTCCTGGGCTTGTGGGGCATGATGGCGCAGCCTACAGGGAGGCCGAGCCCGGGGTGCGCGGAAAGGGGATCACCTCGCGGATATTGGCCATGCCGCTGACGAACTGGATCAGTCGTTCAAAGCCCAGACCGAAACCGGCGTGGGGTGCGGTGCCGTATTTGCGCAGGTCCAGGTACCAGCCATACTCCTCCTGGTTGAGTCCCATCTCCGCAAGACGGCTGACCAGGTTGTCGTAGCGCTCTTCCCGCTGGCTGCCGCCGATAATCTCGCCGATGCCGGGGACCAGGATGTCCATGGCGGCCACGGTGGTGTTGTCGTCATTGACCCGCATGTAGAAAGGCTTGATACTCTTGGGATAGTCGCTGACGATCAGCGGCCGCTGAAAGAGTTCCTCGCAGAGGTAGCGCTCGTGTTCCGACTGGAGATCCGCGCCCCAGGAAACCGGAAAGTTGAAGGTTTTGCCGCAGGTGGTGAGGCGGTCGATGGCCTCGGTGTAGGTGATCCGGGCAAAATCCTGCTCCAGCACTGCGGACAGTCGGGCCTTGAGCCCCTTGTCCACAAAATTGCTGAAAAGCTCGATCTCCGCCGGGCAATGGTCCAGCACATATTGCACCAGGTATTTGATGAACGCCTCCGCCACCTCCATGTCCTGGCTAAGATCGCAGAAGGCCATCTCCGGCTCGACCATCCAGAACTCGGCCAGATGCCTGCTGGTGTTGGAGTTTTCCGCCCGGAAGGTGGGGCCGAAGGTGTAGACGTTGCCCAGGGCCAGGCAGTAGATCTCCGCTTCGAGCTGGCCGCTCACCGTGAGGCTCGCCTGGCGGCCGAAGAAATCCTCGCTGAAATCAGGGTGCCCATCCTTGCGGGGGACATTGTTCAGGTCCAGGGTTGTGACGGTGAACATCTCGCCCGCGCCTTCGCAGTCGCTGGTGGTGATGATCGGGGTGTGGATGTACTGGAAGCCCTGCTCCTGGAAAAACCGGTGCACTGCAAAGGAAAGGGCGCTGCGCACCCGGGCCACGGCGCCGAGGCTGTTGGTGCGCGGCCGCAGATGACCGATTTCTCGCAAAAACTCGAAGGAATGCCGTTTCTTTTGCAGGGGATAGGTTTCCGGATCGGCCCAGCCGTATACTTCGACCTCGGTCGCCTTGAGCTCCACAACCTGGCCCTTGGCCGGCGAGGCGGCAAGTTCGCCGCTGATCCGCACCGAGCAGCCGGTGGTAAGGCGGAGGATCTCTTCCTCATACCTGGGCAGGTTTTCTTCGGCAATAATCTGGAGGTTGGCCACGCAGGAGCCGTCATTGACCTCGAGAAAGGAAAAACCCTTGCTGTCCCGGCGGGTGCGGACCCAGCCTTTGATTTCCACGGTTTGGCCTATGGGGTGCGTTTTGAGGATTTGGGCGATGCGGAGAGAGTGGCTCATGGGCAGTGGTATCCGGGTGGGTGCTGCTGGATTGTTACAAGATAGCTTGAGAATTTTTCTAAGTATTAATAAATAATGCTTCTTGGCAATACATTTTTCCAGGTACAAGGAAATACAGGCAATGATTTTTGCGTGAAAGGAGAAGGCAATGAGCGAAAAACTGTACCGTCTGGCGCCGGAACAATGCGCCCTGTTGGTGGTGGATATCCAGGAGAGGATGATGCAGGCCATCCCGGCCAGGGACGAAGTGGTGAAAAACGCGGTGCTGCTGATGAAGGCGGCCAAGATCCTCCAGGTGCCGGTGCTCGCCACCACCCAGTATGCGGCGCGGATCGGCGCAATGCTTCCGGAGATTCAGGCGGAGCTGGGCGGGGTTGTCCCGCTGGACAAGCTGGAATTCGGTTGTTTTGACAACGGACCCATAGCCGAGGCGGCGAAACAATTGCCGAAAACGATCAACACCATCGTGGTCTGCGGGGTGGAAACCCATATCTGCATCTACCAGACGGTGCTGGGCGGCCTCCACCAGGGCTACCGGATGTGGGTGCCCGCCGACGGTGTGGCGTCACGGGCGGAAAAAAACTATCAGACCGGCCTTGCCCGGATCAGCGAGGTGGGCGGCATTGTCGCCAATACGGAGATGATCATCTACGAATGGCTGCACAAGGCAGGGACTCCGGCATTCAAGGCCATTTTGCCCTTTATCAAATGATCTTGCTTCTTTCCGGAAAAAACAGGTAGAACACAATAAATGGCCTTGGTTGATAGGGAATCAAAGCGCAAAGGGAAGGGTACGCCACGATGAAGCAAGAGGAGTTCGGTGAGGAACGGCGTCGCGAGGAACGGTTTGCCAAAAACCTGGTTGTCCGTTTCACCAGACTTGAAGAGATCTCGGCCGATGTTCCTTACCGGGATGGGCAATTGTTGGATCTCAGCGGGGGCGGCCTCTGCTTTTTGACGGATGACGCGCTGCCCGTGGGCAGTCAACTGGTGATGGTTCTGGAGTTTCCCGGCTGGCAGGCGGTGGAGGACGGCAAATGGCTCGCCACCAAACAGGAGGAGGATGTCGGGGTGCTGCGCGCGGTCGGTATGGTTTCCTGGGTGGCTGTCAGCCGTGCCAGGCCGGACAAGTATGAAACCGGGGTCTGTTTTTCCGGAAGGGTGACGGCCTGAGCGAATATTTTTTTAAGCTGCAAAATATTTAAGAAAATTCACAGGTTGCCGATGGGAAAGGAGTGCGCCCCTTGTGGGGCAGGCAGGGAAGCAGGCAACGAACGGCAGCAGGAGGCTGAGCATGTCCACAGCGGGAAAATCGGAAGTCAATCTTGAGATAAGCGCCGGATTTTTCAGGATATCAACGGATTCGGTGGTGTATAACATCACTGTGCTTGGCGGTTCGGAAACCGGGGCCACCCAGGTTGTGCGGCATATCCTGGCCGAGGAAAAACCACCCGTTCCTTCCCTTGCCGCGCCTGTGCCGGAAGCAGGGGAGTTTGACCTTGCCCGGGTGGCCGGCGAGGCACTGGATGACGATTACTATAAAAAAGTTTCCACCGATATCTTCAATGATATCGGGAAACTGGCAAAGAGCCTCAGCTCGACCATGGGGGAGATTCCCATGGAAGACCGGCGCATGAAACGGGTGGAGCTCGACGAGGCCGGGGAAAAGATCGAGGACGCCAAGAACCAGTTGCACGACATCGTTTCCATGACCGAGCGGGCCACCATGGAGATCATGGATCAGGTGGAAAAGGTTCAGGGTCAGACCGATGGCGTAAAGGAGCTGCTGCTGTCCCTTAAAACCCATAATGCCTTTCAGACTGCGGCTGTTGAAGCCGGAGAGGCGGGCGCCCAGTCTGCGACAGAAACTTTGGTCAATCTTCAGGAGAAGATCGGCCAGGCCAATGCGCTGATTGTTGCCTTGCAGGGAGAAAGCGCCGGTGCCGGTGCCGAGGAGATTTCCGCTGGCGAGGTGCTTGATCTGGCGGCGGCCGCGCCGGAGATGGTGACGCGGACCCGCTATCTTTTTGCGCTGGATACGATTTTCCAGACCATGTACGAGCTGTGCACCAACGAAACGGTCAAAACCCATATCACCGGAGCCCGTAAAAAAGCCGAGGAGATTTTTGACCACAATGGTTTTGTTGATGCCTTGGGAGAGAAAATCAAGGATCTCGCCCCGGACAGCGATAATTTTTTTACCGTTCCTCTGAGCGATGTCCTCTCCGCCCTGCTCGCCGCTTGTTCCGATTCGAAAACCCAGAATCTCCTCAAGAAAATGGATATCAACCAGGCCGAGATATTCCTGGACCAGAGCCTGCCACTGGAGGTGCCGCCCACCGAGGAGATCGAGGAAGCCGCCCCTGCTTCTGCCGCCCCAGCCCAGGAGGCGGTTGTCGCCGCTCCTGCCGCTGCGCGGGGGCCAGACCCTCGTGTTGCCGAAATTGGAGGCGTGCTGGCGGAAAGCCTTGCCCTGGCCGGGGAATTGACCGAAAGCCTGGAGCAGATGCGTTCCGGGCAGGCAGCTCCCGGCATGAGCAAGATGACCATCGAGGATCAGAACGAGATATTCCAGAAGATTGAGGATGCCTTCCAGGTCGCCTCCTCCATCACCGACGATATCTCGCGGATCACCGAGGCCTTGAGTTTTCAGGATCTTTCCGGTCAGCAGATCCTGAAGATCATCAAGCTGCTCACCGATTTCCAGGTGCAGCTCCTGGCCATCGTGGTGTCCTTCGGCTCCCAGTTGAAGATGAAGGAGAAGAACGCCGGGATTACCGTGGAGGAGAGCAAACGCATCGCCCAGGAGGATGTGGACAAGTATCTGAACTCCATGACCACCGGGGAGGTTGGCGGCGAGGGCGCCCTGGATCAGGATGCGGTGAACGATCTCTTGAAGGGGTTGGGTTTTTAGGGGATGTTGCGGGCTGGCGCAAGCCGGAGAGAAACGAAATGGAGAAAAAAGGCTGGCCCTGCGGGGCCGGCCTTTTTTTTATCTGATTGCAATCGAGCTTCAGCCTGCTTTAAACCGGTGGGCAACATGCTGATAAAAGACGATTTTTTTGCTGTTCGTCCGGCACAACACCTCATTTCCGCCTGCGAGGGAATGCGGTCAAAAAGACGGCTGAAGATCAGTGGCAACCAGACCCTGCTATGGTGCGTGCGGAGAGCGGGCGGGCTTCTGCGCCAGGGGCGAGCCGGGACTCTCCCTGTTTTCCCGTTGACAGCGCGGAGGCGATTCTCCATGATTAGGGGAGGATGCTTTGTTGCGCCGCGGGATTTTCGACGACTGCTTGCAACACTATGACCGTCAATGGTGCGAATGTGGCCAATACCCGATCTGACACCGGCAACGAAAGGCAATGGCGGCTTGATCCGCGCCCCATGGGCGACGGCCTGCTGGAGCTGTCCTGCGCCGGCCGCTGGTGCATGGACCAGGATCTGCCTGCGGCCGGGATGATCGTTTCCGAGCTGGACAACACCCTTCGTCTTTCCTTTGACACCGCGCAGCTCTCTGCCTGGGACACCGGGTTTCTCGCCTTTCTCCGGGCTTTGTTCGTTCTCTGCGCCGAGCGCGGGATCAGCATCGAACAGGATGGCCTGCCCAATGGGATTCGCCATCTCCTGGCCATGGCCGCAGCCGTACCCGAGCAGAAGGCGGCCAAACGGAGCAACGCCAGGCAGAATCTGTTTTTTCAGGTGGGTGCGGCAACGGTCGCCTTTTTTCGCGGTGCTCCGGAGATGCTTCATTTCCTTGGGGAAATAACCCTCTCTTTTGGCCGGCTTTTGCGGGGGCGGGCCCGCTTCCGGTTGAGCGATCTCTGGTGGGAGATCGAAGAGGTCGGTCCCCGGGCCCTGGTCATTGTCTCGGTGATCAGCTTTCTCGTAGGGCTGATCCTCGCCTATCTGGGCGCGGATCAGCTCCGTCTGGTCGGGGCCCAGATCTTCATCGCCGACCTGGTGGCCATCGGCATGGTGCGCGAGGTAGGGGCGCTCATGACCGGGATCATCATCGCCGGGCGCACCGGCGCGGCTTTCGCGGCCCAGCTCGGCACCATGCAGGTCAACGAGGAGATCGACGCCTTCAAGACCCTCGGGATCTCGCCCGTTGATTTTCTGGTGCTGCCCAGGATGCTGGCCCTGATGCTGATGGTGCCGCTCCTTACCCTGTACGCGGGCTTTGTCGGCATGCTGGCCGGGTTGCTGGTTTCGGTCGCCATCTTTGATATCGGCATGTTCGAATACTACACCGAAACCCTTCGGGCCTTGGAGCTGAAGCATTTTCTGGTCGGGCTTTCCAAGGGCAGTGTCTACGGGGGCATGGTCGCCTATGCCGGGTGTCTGCGCGGGATGCAGTGCGGCAGAAGCGCCGAGTCCGTGGGTGAGGCGGCAACCTCGGCGGTGGTGACCGGCATCCTCCTGATCACCATCTCTGCTTCGCTGATGACCATCATCTTCTATCGCTTGGGGATTTAAGCCATGAACAGCGCCCCCCACATCGAGATTCGCGACCTGACCATGGCCTATGGCGAGTTTGTCATCCAGCGCGATCTCAACTTCGTGGTCAACAAGGGGGATATCTTTGTCATCATGGGCGGCAACGGCTGCGGCAAGACAACCCTGATGCGGGCCTTGATCGGTCTGCAACGTCCGACCAGAGGCACTGTTTATTACGGCGGCGAGGATTTCTGGGGCGTGGAGCCTCAGGAGCAGGAGCGGCTCAAACGGCGGCTGGGCATCATGTTCCAGGGCGGCGCTCTGTGGAGCTCGCTGACCCTGGCGGAGAACGTCGCCCTGCCGCTCAAGGAGTACACTGCGCTAGCGCCGCGCCGGATCGGGGAGATCGTCTCCTTTAAGCTCGCCCTGGTGGGATTGGCCGGGTTCGAGGAGTTTTATCCGGCCGAGTTGAGCGGCGGCATGAAAAAACGGGCGGGTCTGGCCAGGGCCATGGCCCTTGACCCGGATATCCTGGTGATCGACGAGCCCTCTTCCGGCCTCGATCCGCTCACCGCCAGGCGCCTCGACGACCTGATTCTCGAATTGCGCGACAGTCTTGATACCACCATTGTGGTCATCACCCACGAGCTGGCCAGCATCCTGGGCATCGGAACCAACTCGGTTTTTCTGGACACCGAAACCCACACCATGATCAATACCGGCAATCCCAAGGAGGCGGTTGTCTCCGGCGACCTCAGGGTGCGCCATTTTCTCACCAGGGGGGAACTATGAGCAGACAGGCAAATCCCACGCTGATCGGGGTCTTTGTTCTTGGCGCCATAGTGCTCGGGACGGTGACCGTCCTGCTTCTGGCCGGAGGACAGTGGTTTCAGGAGCGTCGCCAGCATGTCCTGTATTTTGAAGGAGCGGCCCAGGGGTTGCAGGTTGGGGCCCCGGTGGTCTTCCTCGGGGTTAAGGTGGGCACCGTCAAGCATATCCAACTCGGGCTTGATGCCGAAAATTATCGTTTCATGGTCCCGGTGACCATTGAGGTGGAACCCAATTTGGTCCGGTCCCCCCGCGGCGAGCAGGTCGATCTGCGGGACCGGAAAACCATCGGGCAATTGGTGGAGCGAGGGTTGCGCGGCCAGCTTAAAATGCAGAGCTTGCTCACCGGCCAGTTGTACGTCGATCTGGATTTTCATCCAGATAAACCGGCTCGCTTCATCGCCCGCGATTCCGAGGTGAGCGAAATTCCCGCCATCCCGACAACGGCGGAAGAGCTTGCCACCAAGCTGGAAGGGTTTCCCATGGATACCTTTCTTGCCGATCTTGCCGGAATCAGCCAATCGCTCAATGCCATCCTCTCCTCGGAGTCAGCGAGGATGATCCCGGTAAGGCTGGAGGCGACGCTGGCGCATCTGCAATCCCTGAGCGCCAAGCTCGATCACGATGGAGGCCCCGTGCTCACCGAGATGCGGAGGGATTTGGTTGAGATGCGCAAGGCCCTTGAGGCGGTGAGGGCTGCGATGGTTAAGGTTGGCGGGGTGGCGGAGGCCGGTTCTCCCATGGTTGCAAGTCTGACCAAGGCCGGCGAGGAACTGGCTAGGACGGCGCAGGCCTTGCAGGTGTTTGCCGGAGAAGGATCGCCCACAGTGCAGCATCTCAATACGGCTTTGCAGGAAATCAGCCGTGCGGCCCGTGCCCTGCGGCTTTTGGCGGAAACCCTGGAGCAGCAGCCCGAGGCAGTTATGCAGGGAAAACGGATTCAAGGGGAAGGGGAATGAAAAATATGCCTGGCACGCGGAAGAGCGCTTTCCTGATCTTTTTAGCCGGCATTTTGCTGTTGGCGGGTTGCGCCCGCACAATTCCGGTCAGCTATTATCAGCTTTCTGCTCTGGAGCCTGCGCGCACGGCCCCGGTCAGTGCCGAGGCGGGTACAGTGGTCCTCGGCATCGGCCCGGTGCGGCTGCCGGAATACCTTGACCGGCCTCAGTTGGTCACCCGAATGACACCCAACCGGCTGCACCTGGCAGACAGCCACCGCTGGGCCGAGCCGCTCGGTGAAAATATCCCCAGGGTGGTGGGGGAAAACCTCTCGGCCCTGCTGGGCACCGACCGTATCCTGCTCCACCCCTGGCCTGTTTCCAGAACCACGGATTACCAGGTTATGGTTCAAGTGCTTCACTTTGAAAACGAAAGCGACGGGGGCGCCCGGCTGGTTGCCCTCTGGTCGGTCAAGGGAAAGGACGGCGCAATGGTGCTGCCGGAAAAACGGAGCAGCCATTCGGCTCCGGCGGCAAGCCGGGATCAGGAAGGGAAGGTTGCAGCCCTGAACGCGGCGCTGGGGAGTTTTTGCCGGGAGGTTGCCCAGGCATTGACGCCGGTGTTGGGGAACTTATAACAACAGCCCTTCGACAGGGCTCTCCTGAGCTTGCCGAAGGGCTCAGGGCGAACCGGGGGCGTAATGTATGGATATTCCGCTCGTGCCTGTCGAAGCACCTGTTTGAATCTACTTCCGAGTTGCGGTGAGATCATCAACTGGAGTGGTCTGCCAAAAACGTCGCCCCGGTGAAAACCGGGATCTAGTACCGTTTCACCCTTTACAGTGTCCAACAAGCCTTTGTAGCCGGGCTTGGGCCGCCGCGACCTCGGTGAGCCCGGCAAAGGCCCTTACCGTCTCGGCGTTGCCCGGATCAAAACCGCCGCGCAGGGGCTGGCGTTCCATGAGTCCGGCAACAAAGGCGCGCTCCAGGCGATCCGCCGGTTCATCCGACTGTTCGGTGTCCGCCAGATTGTACCAGGCGGCGAAGCCGGGTTCGGCCAAGGCCTGCCGTACAGCTTCCTGCAAGACCATGGTCGCGCCATAGCCGTGCCGGAACAGATCGGTCATGGGCCAGATCTCCAGCAGCTCGGCTGCCTTGGCCGCGGCCCCTGCCTCGTCGGGCTGGCATGGGGGTTCTGCTTGCGCCAGCAAGGACTCCAGACCCAGCGAGATGGTGTCCCGCACCCGGGTGACAATGGCGGTGATGTGTTCGATATCCTGCGGCTTTTCCCCATAGGCCATGATCGCGCTGTTGATCGTCCAGACCAGCTCCTGCTGCAGGCGGGAGAGGCTTTTCGGGTCGGTAACCAGGGAGAGGGCCTGCTGCACCAGGGTGGTTTCGAGCAAGGGCGCGGCATACACCGAGGGCAAGCGGGTGACCGCGCTGTCCAGCGGCTCCCGGGTCCTGGGCAACGGCCTGCGGCTGGGCGGCTTGGAAAAAAGCGCGGTCGCCTCGACCGGAGTGGCAAAGCCCAGATCCTCCATGCGGCCGCTGCGAAAGCGCAGGGCTTCCTCCTCGATCTGGGTGGGCAGATCCACGCGGACCTCGCTCAGCAGCCGGTGGGTTGCGGTGGGGTCGTATTGGTACATGGCATCCAGCAGGGCAAAGGGGTGGACCTTGTATGCCTGATCGGGGTTCTTCAGCTCAAGCAGGTAGAAGCCGTCCGGGGTCATGGCCCTGGCCGTGGTCTCGCGCTCCTCGTCCTCCGGCGGTACCTGATCGGTGTCCGGGTCGTACGCCGTGACGCTCCGGGTCAGGAAGAGGAGCTGGAGCACATAATCCAGGGAAAGGAAGGTCTGGGCCAGGGTTTCCGCATCGACACCCGCAAAGGGCGCAAGCCATTCCTCAAGATTTTCGGCGGAGAAGTCGTAGCGGTTCCAGCAATCCAGATCCAGGCAGGCCTGCATCTGTTCGTGGTCCAGCTCCCTGAGGATGGGCAGGGCTTGATCCATTCCCAACTCCCGGATAATGTAGTATGCCTCCAAGGGTTCCAGGGCCGCGACCTCTTCGGCCAGATCGGTTGCGGCCAGAAGCCGTTCGCCCCGCCGGGTAAGGGCGCGGGCCAGATCGGCGCGGAATGGGGTGAGTTCGATGATGTTGCTGTCGCTCATTTTCTTGGGTCCGTTGAGGGTGTGGGAAAGGGTTTGTCGTCCGGGGAAGTGCGTGTCGCGACGCTGAAATTAAACATCTGTACCATACTGCAAGAAGGTCAGCCGGGCATTTTTATTTTCGAGGTTAAGGTGGTGGATGCTCTGACAGCCGCGTTAAAAGTAAGCACGGACCAGGGAAAATCAATGCATTTTCTCCCGGTTATTCTAGAATGACCGTCACAGGGAGGCGCATGAAAAAAATTCTGCTCGCATCATTACAGGCCTGGATCGACCATCGAGGCGCCAGCAAGGGCGCGGCCCTGGCCTTTTACGCCCTGTTCTCCATGACCCCCATCCTGATGCTGGCCATCGCGGTGGCCGGGTATTTCTTCGGTGCCGATGCGGCCCAGGGCGAAATCATCGCCCAGCTTCCGAAAACGGTCGGACCCAATGGTACCCGGGCGATTCAGGCGTTTTTGTCCGCTGCCCGGGATCCTGTTTCCGGGCAGCTTGCAAGCATTGCGGCCAGTGTTATTCTGCTGGTCGTCGCTACCAGCGTCTTTGCCGAACTCAAAGAGAGCCTGGATGAAATATGGGGTGCGCCGCCGACGCAGCATCCTTTTTTTCTGGTTCTCCTGCGCACCAGATTACTCGCCTTCGGCTTGGTGATGGTCCTCACCTTTCTGCTGCTTGTCTCCCTTGTCGGCGGAGCGGCGCTGGCCGTGCTTGCCAATTTCTTGGGTGGGGTCTGGAGCAGGTCCGCTCCGGTTTTTTCCCTCTTGGCCTCGCTTTTTTCCTTTTGCATCACCGCCTCCCTGTTCGCGGTAATCTACAAGATGCTGCCGGAAACGCCCCCCTCCTGGCGCGATGTCTGGGTCGGCGCGGTGGTCACGGCGGTTTTGTTCGGCCTCGGCAAGTACGCGGTCGGCCTGTATCTGAGCAAGACCGGTGTGGCTTCCAGCTTTGGCGCGGCCGGATCGTTGATCGCCCTGCTGCTTTGGGTCTATTATTCGGCGCAGATTTTTTTTCTGGGCGCGGAGTTCACCCGACAGTATGCCTTGGCTTTTGGGAGCCTCAAGCCCGAGCCCCCTGTTTTCGAGGAAAAGAACGGCGAGGAGGGAGGATGAGGAGCGCAGGGTGCGTGCGTGTAATGATGGAAGCATGTCTTCTCGTTTTTGCCGCGCCTTGCCTCTTGTCTCATGAAATCAGGCGGTTAACCATAACATTCCGGGAAAGGTGTTTGTGATGAAACTACGGATTTTCCCCCTTTTGTTTTTCGCTGTCCTCGTGTTGGGTGGCTGCGCCGGGAGCAAGGCAGGGCTTCTCGGCAGCGACAGGGATGCCCATGGCTGTATCGGTTCGGCGGGGTATACCTGGTGCGAAGCCAAGCAAAAATGCATCCGGGCATGGGAAGAACCGTGTCCCCCGGAGAAGACGATCACGGCCTGCTATGACTGTTCCGGGTTCGGAAAAATCATGGTCGAGTACTACCCGGGCAATGGTGCGTCCATCCTGGCGCAAGGCAAAAAATACCGCCTGGAGCAGGCTCTTTCCGCCTCCGGCGCCAGATATGAAGGGGAAAACATCATGATCTGGGACAAGGGCGGCAAGGCGCGCCTTGTCTTGGAGGGCGGGGAATATTCCTGTCTGGCGGGCAACTGCGAGTAGGTTCGACCACTGGTGGCCGGACGCCTTTGCATTAATTCCGTGGACAATTAAGGATGATGGCCCAAAACCCTTGGTTTTATACGAGGGGGCGGCTCCAGAACGGGGCTGTTGAACATAATAAATATATTGATGGGGGAGGACGCAATGGCAATGTCGAATCGTTGTGCAACGCACCTGGCGCAAAAAAAGAATTTTTCAACGAACAAAATTTCAATCCTATTCTGGGTGTTCCTTGTTTCGGGAGGGAGCTTTCCGTACTCTGCCATGGCGGCAACCTGCCCCAGCGACAAGGAAAAGGAGGAAGTAACATGTCCGGACGTTCATTCCAACAACCCTACCTTTTTGTTTGCCCACGGGCTTAACGGCAACCCGGGAGAATGGCAACATTTTGCCGACAGGGTAAGGGCTCAAGGATTCGGGGTATGGAGAACGCAGCTTGATCATGCTCGCGGTCATATTTCGGAGCGAGGCGATCAGCTTGCTGCATTTATCGGATCTGCAGCGCAAAAATGCAACACGAAACCGAAGAGTGTCATTGCGGTAGGTCATAGTATGGGAGGTCTGGATCTACGTTATATTGTCGGACGATCCCAGGATGCAGCTGGCAGAGTCTACACAAAAGCAACGGATTTAATCAGATCGGTCTACACCATTGCCACCCCGCATCTCGGCGATCCCAATGCTTGCGCAGCTCCGGGCGGGACACATGACCTATGCGGCCACGTAACGGATAACAGTGCGGAAGAGTCGCCCATGAAAAGATTCAACCAGGCATACCCCGCGTCAGACTTCGCCGAACTTAGGATAAACTTTATGGCTATTTTCTATGAATGTCCTGGGAAGGAGAGGGGAGAGGATGGCGTAGTGCTTCTTGATTCACAAAAATGGCTCGGAGCCTGGCCCACTAAGGAAGAAGCGCAACGCCATATGCATGATGGAGGTAAAGGATATCACAAAAACAAGACGGATGATGGCTGTAGAGAAAAATACGGCTGTCTGCCAGAGCTATGCCAGGATGAAGAAATTGACGGGATTATGAGTATTGAAGGCACAAGGCGGAACTTTGACCAGCATGCGAAAATACTGTTCTATAAGAAAAACGAATGCAAAGATGATCCGATTGGAGAGATGCGGTTAAACTACAGTAGGACGTATTGTAGTAATGGTATTGCCTCATGTGATTTGCCTTTCAAAAATGACGAGGCGCGTTCCATGAGGCTGGTCCAGGTTAAAAAAGGGACACAAGTAAACATTTATAATAGTCCAAATTGTAGTGATGATGACGATTATAGTGTCGTAGAGATGAAAAAAGATGTCGAAGGTTGCATAGATTCTTTTGAGGAAAAATTGGATAATGATAAAATAAATCTCTCTTTTCATAAAAATGGAGTGGCGATGAATCATCTTGATGGCAAGGTATCATGTGTGAAGGCCATGGTGCCAAAGCCTTACTGAATGATTCGTGACCATCTTGGTGTGGGATATTCCAAAAAAAAGGGTCAGCCGAATACGGCTGACCCTTTCTGTTTTTTACTGGAGGCGGCGAGCGGATTTGAACCGCTGAATAATGGTTTTGCAGACCACTGCCTTACCACTTGGCTACGCCGCCTTTTTTGGTGGGGGCAATCTTAAACGCAGATCGTTTTTTTGACAAGGGAAAATGTGCGGGCTGCACCGGTCTGCGGCAGGCAAGGAAAAAGGGGGGGGGGAAAGCCCCCGCCGGGCAGGGTGATCCGTTGCCCTTTTTCATCGGCTGGGGTATGGTGTTTTCTCGGCAAGAGGGGTGACACCCTCATAGATTATCCCTTACCCATACCCTGACCGTGACTGCCAATACCCTTTCCCCACCATCGCAACCGGACCTGCACCTGCTTGAAGAAAACCTCGGCTACCAGTTCCGGGACCGGGCCCATCTGCACAAGGCCATGATCCACAGTTCCCACGCCTTTGAACAGGGCAGACAGACGCAGAAGGACAACGAGACCCTGGAGTTTTTGGGGGATGCAGTGATTGATCTCGCGGTGGGCTATGCGCTTTTTCGCCATTTTCCGGAGATGCGGGAGGGCGATCTTACCCGGCTGCGGGCAGCCCTGGTCAACGAGCGGCACCTGGCCCGGATGGCAAGGGATCTTGCGCTGGGCACATATCTGCTGCTGGGCAAGGGCGAGGATACCAATCTAGGCAGGGAAAAGGCCTCCATCCTCTCCTGCGCCTTCGAGGCCGTGGCCGGAGCTATTTTTCTTGATGGCGGCTACCCTGCGGCTGCCGAATTTGTCGAACGTCATTTCACCCCCTGGTTTGAAGACCGCCAGCAGGCCATGTTTCTGGCCGACGCCAAAAGCTCGCTCCAGGAGCTTCTGCAGGAGCGATTCAACGAGGGGCCCCGCTATGTGCTGGAGGGTTATGAAGGTCCGGACCATAATAAGACCTTCCATGTCTCGGTCCGTTTCCGGGCGGATATCCTCGGCCAGGGCAGCGCCCGCAGCAAGAAGGAGGCGGAGCAGGAGGCTGCGGCCATGGCGCTTAAAAATCTTGCCGGGCCAAAGCAGGCCGACAAGTGAGCTGTTGTGTCTGAGCACATTTTTCCTAAACCCATGCCAACCCCCTTTGTCATCCCCGTTTTCATCGCCCATCAGGGTTGTCCCCATCAATGCCTGTTCTGCAATCAGCGCCGTATCACCGGTGCGCCGGAGGGCATGGTCACCGCCCGCGAGGTGGAGGAGATCATCCGTGCCCAGCTTGCTTGGCCCCGGAAACATCCGGATGCGCCGGTGCAGGTTGCTTTTTACGGGGGCAGCTTCACCGGGCTTGCCCTGGAGCGGCAGGAGGAATTGCTGGGGGCGGCGCAGCCTTTTTTGGCTTCCGGCCAGGTCCGGGAGCTGCGGCTTTCCACCCGGCCGGATTATGTGACCCCTCAGATCGCGGGATTTTTGCGGGAGCGGGGGGTGGGGATCGTGGAGCTGGGCGCTCAGTCGTTGGATGATGGGGTGCTTGCGGCCAGCAGCCGGGGGCACACCGCGGCCCATGTGCAAACGGCGGTTGGTTGTTTGAAGGAGGCGGGCACCCGGGTGGGGCTCCAGCTCATGCTCGGCCTGCCCGGCGACAACACGGCCACGGCCCTGGCCAGCGCTCGCCGGGCGGCAGCGCTCGGCCCGGATATGGTTCGGCTCTACCCCTGTCTGGTTATCGAGGGCAGTCCTTTGGCCGAGCTGTACCGTCAGGGGGAATATCAGCCGCAGAGCCTGTTCCGGGCCGTGTCCCTGGCCGGTCGGCTCTGGACCATTTTCAAGGCCCAGGGGATTCCCGTGGTGCGCATGGGGCTGCAACCTTCCCCCTCCCTGGAAAAAACCGTGCTGGCCGGGCCGTACCATCCGGCCTTTGGCGAGCTGGTGCTTTCCCGGCTTTTTTTCAACCAGGTCCGTGCCTTGCTTTCCGCCCGCTCGCCCCAACAATTGCACCGTTTGTGTCTCGCCAAGGCGGATGAATCGATCTTTCGAGGGAAGGGAAACGGGAACGTCAAGCGGCTTGCCGCCTTGGGTCTTGTTGAGGGGGTGGAAACGGTGTTCAGCGCCAGCCAGCCCAGGCAGACCTTGGCTCTTAATCCGGTTTCAGGCTGAGCGGTCTTATCTCAATGGAACCTTGAAAAATCAACTTCCTGTTGATTTTTCAAGCCGCAAAACCAAAACAAGTATTGCCTTTGCTCACATTTTCAGCAACGTAAGTGGCTGAAAATGACGGGGCGTCCTTGCCCCGCACAGGAGCCTTGAATTTTTCAAGGCTCCCTCAATTCCAAATCAAAAGAGGTTCTTTAAAAATTCCCTCCCCCCCGGGGGGAAGGGTCAGGGAGAGGGGAAACAGCCATGACCTCGGCAGGTTGCAGCTTCACCCACCCCTAGCCCCTTGTCAAGGGAGGGGAGCTTTTTTCACCGGACGAGCTCCTTGATTTAGCGCTTGATTTAGAACTGGAATCAGGTCGAGGGCTTCTTGGCGCTAAAAAGCTGGCAGTGGATCCCGGAGCTGGCAAAGACCACCACGGCCGGATACTGGAGGGACTTAAACTCCAAAGCCCTGCAGCCGTATGGGTGCTGTGGTTCGTGGGTGATGTAGAAATGGAGGCAGGCCAGGCAGTTTGGCCGTTTTGTGGTAGGCAGAGGCATCGGGTTCACCTCAGGAAACAGGCGGGGGGCTGGGGTGGTGCGCCTCGGCCTCGAGGCCGCGCAAAAGAACAAAGCGGCCCAGGGCAGTGACCTGGCAGGGAAAGCTGCCCACGAAAAGAGGGTTGTCGCACAATCCGCCGGAGAGATAGAGCTTGGCAGGCGAACCGGCAAAGCGGTAGGCGTTGATGGCAATCCCCTTGACAAAGCGGGCCACCGCCTCGGCCACCTCCACCCCGGAGATCACCGCATCGAAGATGTCGCTCATCCCCAAGACCCCGCAGGTTACGGAAAAAGTCTGCTCCGGCACCCGCAGACGGGTATAGTCCAGCTCGTAGTACCGCTCCAGAAGCTCGATGGTGAAGCCCATCGAGGCCCCGCATTCCGCGTTCCAGCCCATGTCCGCCAGCTTGCCGTTTGCATACCTGATGAACTTGATATCCCGGCTGCCGCAATCGAGCAGCACATATTCATCTTCCTCGATCAAGGCCTCGCCGCCCCTGGCCAGGGCAATGAGTTCGTTGACATAGCGGTCGGCGAACCGTTTGCCGTTGTGGCCGGTGGCCAGATCCACCCGCGTCTCCCTGGGCAGCTCCTTGGTGGCGATGATGGCAGGCTTGGCCCCGGGCGCGTCGAGGTCGAGAAATTTGCAGTAGGAGGTGCCGAAGTCGCCCAGGATCATGGCCGCACCCCGGAAAGTTCGAGAAAGGCCTGGACCTTGGCCCGGGCGCTGCTGGTGGTGTGCACATCCACATCCAGGTAGAGGGCGTGGGGATGTTTTTTCGCCAGATAGCGGGCCAGCGCGGTTTTCGCGCAAAAGGACTGGGCAAAGAAAACCGTGGGCACCTCGGGGTTGAACTGGGCCTCCAGCGCGTGGTCGGCCGGGGTCTTGTTTTCCATGCAGCGGGCCCAGCCATGGATGTGGGTGGTGTCCGGGAACAGCCCGAGGATGGAGAAATCCCTGGGCGGCACCCCCCAGAAAGCGGCGGTGGGCGTACAGGGATCCGGTGGATTCTGGCAGGGGGCCGCGGATTTGACCCCGGCGGTGATGGCCAGCATCCGGTCGATGAGGGGCAGCCGGGCTTGGCAGAGTGGGGTGCCGCAGGCAACGGTGTCCGTGTTTTTGGTGCAGATCACCGGAATGGGCAGGGCCTCGGCCAGGATCGTGGCCGTGTGCAGGGCGCAGTCGCACTTGCCCGGGCCGGTGTCCGCGTAGATGGCGTCGAGCTCCAGGTGCAGGGCGTTGACCACGGCGGTGCGGAGGATGGCGCAGTACACCCGGGGCAGGTAGGGGCTGGCGGTTTCGAGATCCTCCCGGACCAGGGGCTCGTCCAGATCATGGATAACCAGGCCGTGTTCGTTGGCCCCCCGGATTATCTCCAGGGGCGGAACGCCGATGATGCCGATCTTGCGGAAGCGGCTCAGTATGGCGACTGAAGATGCGGGATCGAGGGTCATATTTTTAGGGTGTTACTGGTTGATGGATGTGCAACAACGGCCATTCGACAAGGCTCTCCTGAGCGAAGTTGAAGGGCTCAGGGTGAACGGATATCGTCTTAACGTACTGATATTCCGTTCGTACGGAGCTTGTCGAAGCACCTGTTCGTTTGCGGCAAATTGCGACTTTGTGCGACGCCATCACTGGTTATATTTTTTCAGCAAAAAGCAGCCAATACCGATGGTCAACACATGGATGGACCAGGAGGCGATGCCCGGCGGCAGGGTGGCGGTTTTGGCCAGGGACTGGGTGGCGCTCCAACCGCCCCAGGCGGCAAAGGCCAGGCCGCAGCTCACCGGGATGGCCAGGGCCAGATCGCGTCCCTTGTTTTTATGCACCGCGAGCAGTACCGGAATTCCCAGCAGGAGCAGGGGGATGCCCAGGAAGGCGTAGGAGAAGCGGCGGTGGAATTCCACCCGCGACTCATGGTGGGAAGCCTTGCTGTCCATGGCCTGCCGCAGGAGCTTGCTGTATGAGATTTCCTCTATTTTGTATGGGGGGACAAAGAATTCTTCCGGCGCTTCGGCAAAGGCAGGGGTGAGGGTCTGGAAAAGCGTTACGGAAAAGGCGCCATTGTCGGTGCGGTTTTTCTGCTGGCCGTTTGTGAGCTGCCAGGCTCCGTCTGCCCAGGTGGCGCTTTCGGCGGTGAGCAGGGTTGTCAGGCCGCGCTCTCCGTCATAGGCGGCAAAGGAGAAGTTGAGGAACTCGTTTTTTCCGGGAGTGGGGCGGACAAAGGAGAAAATTCCCTCGGTGCCGCGAAAATAGGTGCGGCCATCCCGGATGATGCCCTTGGGGATCTGGCGGTTGACCTCCTCGTACCAGATCCGGTTGGTGGCCGCGGTGGTGGCGGGCAGCACCCATTGGCCGATGACAAGGGTAAGCAGGGTGAAGAGGGCTGCCGCGACCAGCAGGGGGCGGATGATGCGGATAACGCTGATCCCGCTGGCCATGAGGGCCATGAATTCAAAATGCTGGTTGAGGATGCCCAGGGTGATGACCCCGGCCAGCAGGATGCAGACCGGGATCAGCTGGACATACATGAACGGCAGCTTGAGCAGCAGGTATTTGATTGCCAGTCCGACGCTCTTTTTCGCCTCCAGGAAATTGTCTACCCGCTCGAAGAAATCGACCAGCAGATAGATGGCGATCAGGGAGCAGATGACCAGGGCCAGGTTCTTGGCGAACTGGGCCATGAGGTAACGGTCCAGCAGCTTCATGGCCGTTTTTCTCCGTTTTTGATTCCCGGCAGCCTGGCCAGCAGGGCAAGGGCCGTATCGCTCAACCGGGCAAGGAAGAGCGGGGTGATTTCCCGTGCCACCTGACGGGTGAGCATAATGGTGAAAAGAGCGATCAGGATATTGGCGAGCCAGATGCCGGCCGCCACGGGCAGATGGCCGCTTTCGGCAATGGTCCGGCCCGCGGTGAACAGGATGTAGTAGATGACAAAAAGCAGCAGGCCAAGCGGCACGCCCAGCGGCCTGCGTCCGGGTCTGGCCAGCATGGCAAGGGGCAGCCCCAGGATGGTCAGGATGAAGCCGCCCACCGGCAGGGCCATGCGGGTATGATACTCGATGAGCATGCTCAGGCCGAGGGGACTTTTCGGGCCATGGGTTGCCACCTGTTCCAGCAACTGTTTCTGGTTCAGGCCGTTCTTGCCGACCTCGGTAACGGAGGTGCCGCCGATTTCCGTCGGCGTCTTGATGGGCAGGTTGACCTGATAGCGGTCAAAGCGAATGGTTTGGGTGATATCCTTGCTGGCGCGGTGCAGGGTGCCGTCCGCCAGGGTAAGGCTGATCAGCATGTTTTCCGGCTGGGCGGTGAGGGTGCCGGTTTTGGCGACAATGGTGAGAGGCGCGTCGCCGTGGCGCATGTCGGAAACGTACACCCCCTGCCATTGCCGGGTTTGCGGATCCACCGCATCGACATACAGCACCACATTGGAGATGCCTTCACTGAACTGTCCGGGCTGGATGCCCTTGTCGATCTTTTCCTTGGCCATCTGCAGAAAAAGCGATTTCATGGCCAGGGTGCCCTGGGGGATAAGGGTGACCGCGGAAAAATAGGTGAGCAGGGAGGTGGATAGGGCGATGACAATCACCGGGGGCAGCAGGCGAACCAGGCCGATACCAGTGGCCTTGAGGGCCATGATCTCGTTGTCGTTCACCATTCGGGTCATGGCGACGATGACCGCGGTCATGCTGGCCATGGGGATGGAAAACATCATCAGCTTGGGCAGCATGTAGGCGCAGAGGCGCAGGAAGTCGCCGGCGCCGACGCCGAAATCGAAGATCACGTTGAGCAGGGGGACAAGCCTGCCCAGAAAGAGGATGGCGTTGATGATGAGAAAGCTGGCGAAGAACGGGGCCAAAATCTCGGTGGCGATATAGATGTAAAGCAATACGGGCATGTTGTAACTGTCCAGTATTCTTTGTTGTCGGCCTGAACGCATACCGATGGATAGAGCTCTCGGGCCTCTGTCGCGCATATGCGGCAGCAGCGAAGCGGCGCTGCTGAACAGTTACAGGTCTGAGGCCATTCGTAATTTCCGCCCCTGATCTGGCTCTTTACCATTGCCCATGCCGGACGTCAAGCCCGCCGGTGATGACGCTTCCCTTGATGCGGGTGCTGTCACGGCAGGGGCGGCACATTTTTTTAGGGACTTTTCCCAACAGCCGACATAGTATATCGGGCAGGATGCAGTTGTCCATAATGAAGAATCTTTACGGAGTTGCCCGTTTATGCTGAACCCTCTGGTGCGCGCCATTGCGGTTGCCGCGCCTCTTCCCAGCCTTGGCGACAACACCGGCGATCTCGACCGGTTGAAAAAGGCCCTTGCCCCGCGGTTGGATGGGGCCATGCCGGTGGTGCCGTACAAGCGTTTGAGCAAGGTGGCTGGCCGGTTCCGCGCCGCAGGCTTTGCGGGCGCGGCCATTATCAATGACATGGCCGGCCCCCCGGTTCTGGTCGATTTCCTCCCCCAGCCGCCAAAGGTTTTGGCCGGGATGGCCCTTGACCTGGGGACCACCCATCTCGAAGCAACCCTGCTTGATCTGGGCGCCGGCGCAGTCCTGGCCCGGGCGGATCTGGAAAACGGCCAGATCCGCTTCGGGGCCGATATCCTTACCCGGATCCACCATGCCGCCAAGGACGAAGGGCTTGCAGAGCTGCACGCGGCGATAATCGATTCGGTCAATCAACTGGCGACGGAGCTGGCCGGGCGTGCCGGCCTTGCGGCGGTCTCCGAGATCCGGGCGCTGTCGGTGTCCGGCAATACCAGCATGGTGCATTTTTTCCTTAAACTCAATCCCAGCCATCTCTGCCGCGAGCCATACATCCCCATGGTCAACGCCCCGGATCCCTGTCTGGCCGGAGAATTGAAGCTGGCCATCCACCCGGCCGCGGTGGTCTGGCTTCTGCCCAGTGTGGGCAGCTATTTCGGCGGCGATCTGATTTCCGGCGTGCTGGCCAGCGGGCTTGACCAGCAACCGGAAACCTGCATGCTCATCGACGTGGGCACCAATGCCGAAGTGATTGTCGGCAACCGGGAGTGGCTCATCGCCTGCGCCGGGGCGGCAGGTCCGGCCCTGGAAGGCGGCGTGGCCCGAATGGGCATGCGGGCTGGGCCCGGCGCCATCGAGCATGTGCGGATCGATCCGGCCACAGGCAAAATCGGCTATGAGACCATTGGCAAGGGAAAGCCCAAGGGACTCTGCGGCTCCGGGCTCATCGATCTGGTGGCCGAGCTCTATCTGACCCGGCGGATCGATATCCGGGGCAAGTTCCGTCCCCAGGCCGCCGGAGAGCGGCTGATTGCGGGAAGCGAAGGCTGCCGGTTCGTGGTGGTGGAGGGCAAGGATGCGGCGGATGGCCGGCCCGTGGCGCTGGGGCAGGTGGATCTCGACGCGCTCATGCGCTCCAAGGCGGCCATGTACGCCATCCTCACCACCCTGACCAATCAGGTGGGGGTTGCCTTTGAGGATCTGCACCGCATCTATGTGGCCGGGGCATTTGGCCGGCATATCTCTCCTCGGCATGCCATTGTCCTGGGGATGCTGCCTGATCTGCCCCTTGCCACCTACGAGCCCGTGGGCAACAGCTCCCTGGCCGGGGCCCAGCGGGTACTTCTTGAGCGCCAGGCCCGGGAACGCAGCCTTGCCCTGGCCGGAAAAATCACCTACATCGAGTTGAACGTGAACCAGGAGTTCATGCTCCGGTTTTCCGGCTCCCGTTTTATTCCCCACACCGATCACGCCTTGTTTCCTTCGGTTCCTTTTTTTGACGGGGAATAGTCCCCCAGGGCAACCCCTTTGAAATTTATGCAAGGATATGGTATAGGGGCTTCGGTTGTTTGGCGAAGCAAGGATCTCAACGGCCGGTTTTCAGTCTGGCATGCATGGACAACGGGGATGATGGCGTGGGCGTGAACGGAAGTCTTGAGATTCCCAAAAAACCGATTTCCAACAAAAAGAAGACCGCCAAGGATCGTCTGCACGAGTTCTGCGGTCTTTTCGGCAAGGAGGACCAGGTTCTCGTGGTCATCAATGCCGACCCGGACGCCATAGCCAGCGCCATGGCGGTGAAGCGCCTGCTCCGCTACCGGGTGAAAAGCGTCACCATTGCCTATCCCAACGAAATCAGGCGGCTCAATAACGTGGTCATGGTCGACCTGCTGAAGATCCCCATGGAGCGTCTGCACACGGTCAAGCTCGGGAGTTTCACCAAAAAGGTGATGCTGGATTCCCAGCCCACCCATCTGCCCAGCTTCGAAAATATTACCTTTGATGTGGTCATTGACCACCATCCCGCCACCAAGGGGTGGGTGGCTTCCTTTGTCGATATCCGCAAGGACTTCGGGGCCACCGCCTCCATACTGGTCGAGTACCTGCGCGCCGCCAACCTGAAGCCCTCGGTGGCCCTGGCCACCGCCCTGTTTTACGCAATCAAGGTCGATACCCGGAATTTTGAAAAAAAGGCCACCCTGGCGGACGCCATTTCCTTCCGCTACCTCTTCAATATCGCCAACCAGAATCTGGTGCGCAAGATCGAGCTTTCCTCCTTCCGCCGTTCGGAATTGAACTATTTCAAGACCGCCTTGAACGAGATAAAGGTGAGTAAGCAGCGGCTCTATGCCCATCTCGGCAAGGTTCCCAGCCCGGATATGCTGGTGCTCATCGCCGACTTTCTCAATCAGGTCCATGATGTCGCATGGGTGTTTGTCTCCGGCATGCACAACGACAAGCTGGTGGTCATCTTCCGCTGCGACGGCTACAAAAAAAATGCCGGACGGCTGGCGGAGAAGATGTTCAATGCGATCGGTTCGGCCGGCGGGCACCGGGAGGCTGCCCGGGCCGAGGTGCCGCTCAGGAATCTGCCCGCGGAGATGCAGGATTTTTCCACCAAGACCCTGATGCGGCTCACAACGAAGTATTTGCAGTAGTAGGCGATCACAGGGCGGCGCATCTGCGTTGTCATCGGCCCGCTCATTTGCAATAGCACACTTCGCCGGACTCTTCCGTGCATCTGCACCGCCCTGTAATCGCCTACCGCCGAGATGGGTTCCATCAACCTGCAAAAAATCTTTTTCCTCCCCCCTCCCTTCCTGTGCTTGCTTTTTGGCGCAACCCTTCCCATAATGAGTTCTGCACTAGTGTTCTTCCGGAAACAATGTTTCCTGCTGGATGCTATCAGCGGTAAGCTATCAGCGTTCAGCAAAAAACTTAATCAAGTAAGCACGTTAATCTAAAAGCTGATAGCTGATAGCTGATAGCTTAACGCGTTCATCTGGAAAGAAGAGTTTCCGGATGAACACTATACTAGGAAGCGAAGCAGATTCCCCTTTCCCTTCAGGCATTCCATGAAACTGAAACCGAAGGTTCTGGCCATGATCCTTGCCGGGGGCCGCGTTGACGAGCTGAACGTGCTCACCGCCTACCGGCCAAAATCGGCGGTCCCCTTTGGCGGCTTTGCCAGGGTGATCGACTTTGCCCTGAGCAATCTCATGCACTCGGGCCTGGAACGGGTCGCCATCCTCAGCCAGTACCGGAGCTTTTCCCTGATCAGCCATATCGGGGTGGGGGCGGCCTGGGACATGACCGGCCGGCACCGCGGGGTCTCCATCCTCCCTCCTTCCCAGGGTTCGGGCCAGAGCAGTTGGTACCGGGGCTCGGCCGACGCCATCCATCAGAATCTCGATTTTGTCCAGTACCACGACCCGGAAACCATTCTGGTCCTCTCCGGGGATCATGTCTACCACATGGATTACCGAGAGATCCTCCAGTACCATCGCGACAAGGACGCCGACCTGACCATCGCCTGTATTCAGGTGCCCATGGCCGAGGCGAGCCGGTTCGGGGTGGCGGAGATCGACGACGAGGACGGCGAGCGCGGTGGCCGCATCCTGCAGTACCAAGAGAAACCCTCCGACCCCAGGTTCAATTGGGCCTCGCTCACCGTCTACTGCTTCAGGCCCTCGGTGCTCTATGAGGTGCTGGAGGCCAATGCCCGGGAGGATGAGTCCTTTGAGTTCGGCCGGGATATCCTGCCCCGGGTCATGGCCGGCCGGTACCGGGCCTATGGGTTCAAGTTTCGCGGCTACTGGGGATATACCCGGACCGTTGCCGAATACTGGCAAACCAACATGGACCTGCTGGGGGAGGAGCCGAAGATTCCCTTTGAGGAGTGGGGCATCCGCACCAACCTGGAACACCGGGCGGTCCGGGATTGTCAGCCCCTCAAGGCCGGCGCCGGGGCGAGCATCGAGAACAGCCTGGTCTACAACGGCTGCGTCGTGGAGGGGCGGGTGGAAAATTCCATCCTCTTTCCCGGAGTCCACGTCAAGTCCGGGGCCCAGGTGAGGAACTCGGTGCTCTTTTACGATAATGTGGTGGGGCACGGCGCCATCCTCGACACGGTGGTAAGCGATGTCAACGTGACCTTCGGGGCCAGGGTGCGGATCGGCGAGCCGGGACCGCCCCAGGCCGGGAAGGTGACGGTGGTCGGCTGGAACAATCATCTGCTGGACGGCATGGTGATCGGCTCCGGCTGCACCCTGCATCCCAACCTGCGCCCGGAGCAACTGGCTGGGGAAATCAAGAACAACGAGGTGGTTCGATGATCCACGGCGACAATACCCTGGTTCTCCTGCTGGCCGGCGGGGTCGGCAGCCGCCTCAATGTCCTGGTGCAGACCAGGGCCAAGCCGGCCGTGCCCTTTGCCGGGTTCTACCGGATCATCGATTTTTCCCTGAGCAACGTGATGAACTCGGGACTCAGCCAGGTCGGGGTGCTCACCCAGTACAAGCCCCTTTCCCTGATGCGCCATCTCGGCACCGGCGAGGCCTGGGATTTCACGGGCCGCAGCCGGGGAGTGAAGATCCTCCCCCCCCGGACCGGATTTCAGGATTCCGACTGGTACAAGGGCACCGCCGACGCGGTGCGCCAGAACATCGACTTTATCCGGGCCCACCCGGCCAAGGAGACGATCATCCTTTCCGGGGACCATATCTACCGCATGGATCTCGACGACATGCTCCGCTACCACCGGAGGAAGCAGGCCCAGGTGACCATCGCCATGATGGTGGTGCCGCTCTCCGAGATCCACCAGTTCGGCGCGGGCATCACCAATGCGGAAGGGCGCATCGTCGAATGGGAGGAGAAGCCGAAGGTGCCCCGCACCGATCTCGCCTCCATGGGGATCTATGTGTTCGATACCGAATACCTGCTCCGGCTTCTGGAGGAAGACCGCGACGAGGTGGATTTCGGCATGCATCTCATCCCCAAGGCCATCGAGCGGGACAACGTCTTTGCCTATCCCTTCCACGGCTATTGGCGGGATGTGGGCACGGTGCAGGCGTACTGGGAGGCGAACATGGATTTGCTGAAAAGCGACTCCGAGATTTCTCCGCAGGCCTGGGGTATCCGGCCAAACCCCTATGCGGACCGTTTGGTGGTGGACCGTTGCCCTGCCCGCTTTGCCTCGGGCTGCGTGGTGGAAGGGTCCCTGATTTCCGCCGGCTGCGTCATAGAGGGCGAGGTGATCAATTCGGTGCTTTCGCCCGGGGTGCGGGTGGGGAAGAATGCGCGGGTCAGGGATTCCATCATTTTGCACGACTGCGTTCTGGAGGAAGGTGCGGTGGTGGATCTGGCCATCCTCGACAAGAGGGTCCGGGTCGGAGCGGGGGCGGTGGTGGGGCAGGGCGAGGACAAGGGTACGCCCAATACGGCCTGTCCCAAGCATCTCTACACCGGGATCACCATGATCGGCAAGGAGGCGGAGGTGCCGCCCCAGGCCGTGATCGGACGCAACTGCGTGGTGGCGCCCTTGCGTAAGGGGGAGGATTTCCCCGCCTTGCGCATCGCCACCGGAGAAACCATCTGATTTGCCGGGCAAGGCTGGGAGAGTGTCCGCCCTGCCCGGAGTCTGTTCCTCTCTCCCAATTTTCCGGGGAGGCGGCTTCAGCGGCTTGCCGTTGCCTTCTGGGTGATTTTGGTGCGGATTTTCAGTTTGGCCAGGCCGAAACGGATGATGTTGTCCGACATCGCTTCGGCCACATCCAGGCTTCTGTTGACCAGGCCGAAAGCCTCCTTCTTGCTGAGCCCCATGATCGGCCCATAGTGCAGAAGCAATTCGCCGAGCTCCAGGGTTGAACCGTAGCAGATGATCCAGGTCAACCGGTTGCAGAATGCCGAAACATTGAGGAGATAGAGCTGGGAGTCGAATTTGCTCGTCGGCTGGGGCGGGTTCTGCCCCATGCTTAAAACGATCTTTTCGGAGAAATTCCAGAAGCGGGCGATTTCCATGCCCACCGCGGAAAAGGTAAGGTCGTTCAATACGGTTTTGGCGGCAAACTCATCGGAATATCCCCGGTCGATGAGTTCCTGGGCCTTGCGGTAGAGTTCGGGCAGATAGACCAGGATGATGAGCTTGCCCAGTTGGTGGAGCAGGGTGCAGATGAACACCTCTTCTTCCTGCACATTGATTTTTTTTGCCTTGCAGAGGATCTTTGCCTGGGAGGCGCTGACAAAACAGAGGGCAAGGAGCTTGCTGATTTCTTCCTTCTCGACTCCGGCCTTGATGAAATCTTCAAACAGGGCCAGGCTGACGGCCAGTTCCTTCAGGGTGGTGAGGCCAAGGGTGGTGATGGCCCGGCTGATGTTGGTGATCGGCGCCGACCGGCTGTAAAAGGCCGAATTGACCACCTGCAGCAGTTTGGTGGTCAGGGAGGCGTCCTTGAGGATGACCCCGGCGATTTCCTCGGCGCTGGAGTCGTCGTTGTTCAGCAGGCGGAGCAGTTCCTCCACATGGTCGGACATGGCCGGCAGCTCGCTCATGTTGACCTTGCTGAATATTTCCCTGAGTGTTTTGTCTGAGCCCATAATACCTTTGCTGCCTTTGGTCGGGGGAGCCGTTTGCCTGCGCCTGGTTTGGCGGAGGTCTTGTCTCTTTACTTTCTACCCTGTCTGGCGGGGAAGTGTAAAATAAAATGTACGGGAATGCATGGCGAGCCCGAAATCGGGTGCACGGTTTTTTCCGGGATGGGTTCGTTGTTGCCGAAAACGCAGCGCACAGGAAAAAATTGCCTGTTTGTCAACGGTTTTTGAAGATCTGGGGAAGATGTTTTTCGGCGCATTCCTGGCAGATGCCGTGGCTGAACTCCACCTCGGCGTGGCTGCGGAGATAGCTTTCCAGTTGCTGCCACGCCCCGCTGTTGTCCTTGATCTTTTTGCAGTAGGAGCAGAGATGCAGCAACCCGTTGAGCCTTTTGGTCTTGGCCAGGGAGCCTTGCAGTTCTCTGATGAGAAGTTCCTTGCCCTTTTCCGTCATCTTGCGGATGGTCACATCGTGGGTGATATTCACCACGGCGGTGATCGTGCCGGTTGTATTCCTGAGCGGCGTGGAGGTGATCTCCAGGTGTCGTTCGCTGCCATTGATGTTCGCTATTTTTTCGTTTTTGTGGATTTTTCCATTTGTAAAAACCTCCTCGGCATGGCACGACTCGCACCGGCTCTGCCGGTCATGGTAGGCGGTATAGCATTTTTTTCCGAGGGTGCTCCCCCAGAGTTGCAGTGCGGCTTCGTTTTCGTAGAGAACTGAAAAATTCCTGCCGACGATGGTGCAGGGATCACCCAGGCTGGCAAGAATCACCTCGGCTTGGGAGCTGATCATTGCCTGGCCGGGTTGGGTGTCCCGGATGGCGATGGTCAGCAGTTCCGGGCAAGGGAGATGCGCCTGGAGGGAGCAGGACCGGTCTGGTCCCAAAGAAAGGGTTCTGCGTATCCGTGTTTTTCCCGAGGCGCAGAATTCGTGCAGCAGGGCGGGCAGGGCCAGGGTTTGGCCGAGGGCTTCCGGCAGCTCTTTGTCCAGGATATCTTCTTCTTGCACCGAAAGCAGTTCGCAAAAGAGCTGATTGGCAACCCTGGTCACAAACCCCCGGGGAGTGTCTGATCCGTCCCGGAGGACTTCAATGACACTCAAGGCGCAATGGAAGTCGTTGCTGATCGGGATGAAAATCTGTTGGAGAAGGTTCAGGGGAAAGCTTCCTGGGGTTTGCAAACTATACGCTCCTGTTGTTTTCTGCTTACCGTGGCATGCACGGCGGGAAAGTTGAGAAAAAGGCGGAATGCGCCGCGTTTTTTCTGACACCGTTCCCCCCGGTAAAGTGGCAGATCAATACAGCGTATCGCACAAAAAACAGCCCAACAGATGTTGAAAAAAGCCATTCCGGTTTTTTTCAACCACGATCGGCCGGAAGTGAATTCTGTCCGATCTCGCAATTTCAACGAGTTAGCGCTCGACGAAATTGGCGACCCATCCATGGAGTGCACGCAGGGCATCGAAAAACGAGTTTTTCAACACCCTGCTAAGTTAAGCGGGCTGGAAGTTTGCTAATAATGGAGTTGGGCGCCAATGGCAATACGGAAAAAATACGGGGTTCGGCTGGAGGCCTGTCAGGTAAGGGAGGAGAGATGGGAGCGCAGGTTGGTTTTTTTGCTTTTTATGCCGAGTTTGACCCGGAGCTGGTCGCGGTAGAATTCCACCGTCCGGCAGGAGAGATCAAGGATGGCAGCCACTTGCTTGGTTGATCTCCCTTGCTTGATGAGCTCCGCCACTTCCAGCTCCCGGGGGGTGAGCCCCTTGAGTCTGGCCGAGAGTGTCAAGCAGAAGGTGGAGGTTATTTTTTCCAGATTTGCCGCAGCCACCCGGAGGTAGAGGGCGAGTTCCTCGTCCTTGCATCGGTCCTGAATTTTTTCCAGATAGGGCAGGACCAGGCGCTGCAGATTGTTGTGGATCCTCCGCTCATGCTCGGCGCTGGCCTCGGCGCTCTGGTGCAGGAGAAGGCTGAGGGCGTTGTTGACCTCGGTGAGCTCCCTGGCCTTCTGTTTGAGGCGAAGTTCCAGGAGCAACACTTCGCTGATGTCCCGGCTCATGCCGCGGAAGCCAATCACCTTTTTTCCTGCCAGCACGGGCAGGTAGTGGGTTTCGATGGGGATAACCGTCCCGTTGTTGCGCGTCGCCCGCCCCCGGATCCCCTTGCTGGGTTTTCTGCTCCGGCGGATCTCTTCGATGATTTTCCGCTGTTCCTCCCGGTCTTCCGGAGGAATGAGGGTTTCGATGATGTGGCGGCCCGCAAGTTCATGGGGGTCATAGCCATAAAGGGCCTTGCAGCTTGGCGAGCAATAGGTCAGATTACCCTGGGCGTCTGTCTCCCAAACCCATTCAAGGCTTTGGGTCGCAAGTTCATGGAAGCGGGCGGTCTCGCTGGCCAGCCCCAGGGAGCATGGAGCTTCAGCCTTCATCATTTAGCGGAGCCCCGCGATAAAAGAACCCACCGCCTTTGCGCCTTTTTCTTCCACCAGCCTGATGGTAGCGGTGCCGATCACCGCCAGATCCGCCTTGCCGGTCAGGATCCGGACGTCTTCCCTGTTGCTGATGCCGAACCCCACGGCGAGCGGCAGGTCGGTGGCCTTGCGGCAGCGGGCCAGGTATGCATCGAAGGAGGCGTCGAACTCGGTCTTGCTGCCGGTGACGCCCCTGCGGGCCACGCAGTAGATGAAGCCGTCTCCATGCCCGGCCAGGGTCCGCATCCGTTCTTCGGTGGAGGTGGGGGCGAAGATCTGGATCGGGGCAAGGCCAAGTTTATTGGCCAGCCGGAGATACTCCTCGCCTTCCTCGGGCGGCAGGTCGGGGATGATGCAGCCCCTGATCCCGATCTCCTTGGCCTTGCAGAGGAAATTCTCCACGCCGTACTTGAAGAGGATGTTGTAGTAGGTCATGAACAGAAAGGGGATATCGTGTTGCGCCGTCATCTCCGCGGCAAAGGCGAGGCAGTCCGCAACTGTGGTCCCGCCTGCAATGGCCTCCTGGTTGGCCTTGATGATCATGGGTCCGTCGGCCATGGGCTCGGAAAAGGGGATCTGGAGTTCGATTATATCCACCCCGTTTTCCACCATCTGGCGGATCACCTCGCGGTTCACCCCAAAGGAGGGGTAGCCCAGGACCAGATGGGTCATGAGCAGGATATCTTTTTTGCTCCGGGCTGCCCGGATTTGCTCAGCGAGCTGCATATTCCTCTCCTTTTTTCCGGATGAATTCCTTCCAGGAAGGATCATCAAAGGCATGGGCAATGGTGAAGATATCCTTGTCGCCCCGGCCGGACTGATTGATGATAATGGCCTGATCGTGGCTCAGCTCGCCTGCCTCCTTGAAGGCCTGGACAAAGGCATGGCTGGATTCCAGCGCCGGGATGATCCCTTCCTTCTTGATGGTCAGATCAAGCGCGGCCATGACCTCCTGGTCGGTGGCCGCGGCAAAACGGACCCGTCCTTTTTCCCACAGGTCGGTGAGCAGGGGGGAGACCCCGATGTAATCGAGCCCCGCAGCCACTGAATGGGTGTCGAGCATCTGGCCGTCGGAGTTTTGGAGAAACATGGTTTTGTAGCCCTGGGCCACGCCGGGGGAGGCGTCCTGGCTGGCGAGGCGGGCCGCATGCTGGCCGGTGTCAATCCCCTTGCCGCCGGCCTCCACCCCGATCAGCTCTACTTCGGGATCGGCGAGAAAACCCTGGAAGATGCCCATGGCGTTGGAACCGCCGCCCACGCAGGCATAGACTCGGGCCGGAAGTGTGCCGTGGGTGGCGAGGATCTGTTTGCGCGCCTCCTGGCCGATGATGGACTGGAACCAGGCCACCATCTCCGGAAAGGGGTGCGGCCCGCAGACCGTGCCCATCACGTAGTGGGTGGTGTCCATGTTGGAAACCCAGTCGCGGAAAGCCTCGTTGATGGCGTCCTTGAGGGTGCGGCTGCCGGTGGTCACCGGCACCACGGTGGCGCCGAGCTTTTCCATCCAGAAGACAATGGGCCGCTGGCGGTGGACATCTTCCTCGCCCATGTAGATGGTGCAGGCAAAGCCGAACTTGGCGGCCATGGTGGCGCAGGCCACCCCGTGCTGGCCCGCGCCGGTTTCCGCGATCACCCGGGTCTTGCCCATGCGCTTGACCAGCAGCCCCTGGCCCATGACGTTGTTTGCCTTGTGCGCCCCGGTGTGGTTGAGATCCTCGCGTTTGATGAATATTTGCGCCCCGCCGAAATGGCGGCTGAGGTTTTCGGCATGGGTGAGGGGAGTGGGCCGGCAGGAATAGGAGCCCATGAGCGCGACGTACTCCTGCCAGAAGGCCGGGTCTGCCTTGGCCTTGGCGTAGACCTCCCGCAGCTCCCGGAAGGTTTCGTACAGCACTTCCGGGATATAGGCGCCGCCCCATTGTCCAAAATATCCGGGTTTGTCCATGGTGAATCTCCTTGCTGCCTAACCTGTAGGTTCTTTTTTTTGCTCGTTCCCAAACCGATACGATACTCCATCTGCGGCAGGTTCGACAAGGAGAGAAGGGGGCTTCAGCCTAAAAAAACGGCAGCGGGCTCACGGGGGCTTCCTTTCCGATTTATTCACGTTTTCCGCTTGACACGGATTTTTTTTCCATGTAGACGATAGGAACGTGTTTTGCCGGAAATTCAGCAGATACAGAGCGTTTCAGCCGGTTTCAAGACCCCTTTCGGCAGACGCTTCGCCCCCTCTGTGTGCGGCAACCTTACCCCTGTTTGCTGTGATGGAGCACCCAAACCCTCACCATGGGAGAAAACGGGATATGCAAGATTTTATCCTGACTGCGGAAATTCTGGAGAAAGCGAGGAACGCCATAGAGGGGTCGCTGATTCAGGCGGGCGTTCGCACCGCCCTGCTCATTGACGGAGCAGGCAACATCCTCTCCAACTGCGGGCATGATTCCGACGAGATCGACGCCATTTCCCTTGCCGCGCTGGCCGCGGCCAACCTGGGGGCAACCTCCCAGATCGCCAAGCTGATCGGCGAGGAGGATTTCTCCCTGCTCTTTCACAAAGGGAAAAACGGGAATATTCATTTTGGCCGGATCGGCGACGAGCTGATTCTCATCACCATCTTCGGGGAAGATGTCTCGCTTGGTCTGGTGCGCTGCCGGGTGACCGATTTGACCGACACCCTCCTGCAGATTTTTGAAGGATGACCAATGGCGCTCATTGATCTCAGCAAGAAGGAAATTCACTGCAAGATCGTCTATTACGGCCCGGGCCGCTGCGGCAAGACAACCAATCTGCTCACGGTGCACAGCTCCATGGCGGATAGCGCCAGGGGCAAGATGCTGACCATCGAAACCAAGGGCGACCGAACCCTGTTCTTCGATCTTCTTCCTTTGAACCTGGGCAAGATCCGGGGATTCAACATCCGCATCCAGCTCTATACCGTGCCGGGCCAGGTCATGTATGCCGCAACCCGCAAGCTCGTCCTCAAGGGGGCCGATGGTCTGGTGTTCGTGGCCGATCCCCTCCAGGTGCGGAGGGAGAGAAACGTCGAGAGCCTGGAGGATTTGCGGACGAATCTCCTGGATTACGGGCTCAAGCTGGAAGAGATGCCCCTGGTAATCCAGTACAATAAACGGGATCTTGTTGACACCCCGATCCCCACCCTGACCGTGGAAGAGCTTGACGCCGACCTGAACAGCGCCTACAAGGTAAAGACCTTCGAAGCCTCGGCGGTCACGGGAATGGGGGTTTTTGAAACCCTGCGGGAAATCAGCAAACAGACCGTGCGTTATGTCACCAATAAGCATCTGCTGCATGAGACGAAATAGGCCCGGTGTTGTTTCTGGGTTGGCGATTTCTCAAGGAGAATGGAGTTTATGACTGACAAGGCCCATGAACGAGACTTCCACGGCGAAATAGACGACGCCATCGATACCCTTTTTGCCCCGCATGCCGGAGCAGTGCGGAACAAGCCTGCGGCCGCAACTGCTCCCGTTGCACCTGAGCGCCCGACTCCAGCCGCTCCCCAGGAAAAAGCGGCAGCCTTACCGGTCAGCCTGCTCTCCGCCGATGGGGCGGATGCCTTCAGCCCCTTTGAGGAAGCCCTGCTCTCCCTGGACTGGGAGATATCCGCAAGCAATATTGAAACCGCCCGACGGGCCTTGCAGGAAATTCAGGGCAATTTCGAGGTGGACAAGGCTGTCGCCCTGACGGAAGTTTTTTCGCTCATGGACAGACTGCTTGCGGCCATGGCCATCGCCCCGCAAAGCGTTTCCACCTCTGCGCCGAAAACCTTGCAGGAAGGTTTGCAAACCCTGCGGGCCGCGGCAGGCGCCGAGGATCTCTCCCTGATCGAGAAAACGCTGCTTGATCCCACCCTCTCCGAATTGCGTTCCGCCATTCCCAATATCCCCAAGGATTACAGCAAGCTCGGGCAGGCGGCTCAGCCTGAAAAACAAGATTTCTCCGCGGGCGAGCAGAAAACAGCGGCCGCGGCCCAAACTCCTGCCGCGCAAACCTCCAGGACCGCCGCCTCTACCCGGGTTCCGCCGGACGAGGATATTTTGCCGGAGCTTCCCGTGGCGCCCGTCGGCAAGGCGGCTGCGGTGCTGATTGAAGCGGTGAATGCCCATCTCGCCGTGCTGGGCAAGTGCATTGCCAAACGGATCATCCCGGTTGAAAACCTTTTTGCCAAAACGCCTGGCTATGAGAAACTCCATGCCATCCACACCGAACTGCGGGAACGTCTGGAAAGGCAAAAGCAAAACCTGATCAAGGCGCTGGGCGTGAATTATCAGGCGGACGCCCCTGTCCCGGTCGAGCCGCCAGTCGGGCAATCGACAAAGCAGGCAGAGCCGGCGGCGGTTTGTCCGTGGCAGACTGTGGCACTTGCCACCTGGGGCGGGAAAACAGTCGGGTTTCTTCCGGAGCAGATTGTCTATCAAGGAAAACCGTCGCCCAAGGTCAGGAAATGCGGCCCGTTTCTGCCCCTGAAAATGCTGAAGCGCGGGTTTTTCGGCAAGATCGGTTTTGTCATGCAAGGCGAGTTGAGCTTTCAAGACGAAGCCGTTTTGAAAACGCTGACCATTCCGGTGGCTAAATCTTCCGGCGCGGAAGCCCCCCAGAATGACAGCCCTCTGTTGGTGCTGTGCAGGGAAAACAACGGCATGGCCTTCTGGCTTGACGAGCCCACCGAACAGCTTGATGTCCCCCCCGGCTGCCGTTGGGAACCGGAAACCGATCCCGGCACCCTTGTCGCCGGCAATCTTACGATCAAGGGGAAAACCATCCCGGTCATAACCATGCGGAGCATGTAGCCGGTCGGCATGAGTATGACAACCACCGTGTTCGCCAAGGAAGCCATCGAGGCGAAACTTGCCGAAGCAGATCTCTACGCAGGGCAAGGGCTTATGGACGAGGCCCTGGCTCTGTGCCAGTCGTTGCTGTCCCAGATTCCAGACAGCGAGCCGATCCTCCGGGATCTGGTCGAGGAACGATTGGTCGCTTTCCAAACCGAGCAGGGCACAGCGGTTTCCGTTGCCGCATCCCCTGCCGCGACCACAGTCCTTTCCGAAGCCGCCCGTTTTGAAAACTGCATCGGTTTGATGGTGGCCGGTTTTTACAGTGAGGCCGCAGAGGATTTGCGACTGTTGCTTCCCTCCGGGTACCAGCCTGCCGTGGTTCTTGCCAAACTCGGCGAATGTTGCCTCCAGCTCGATAATCCCTTTGAAGCCATTGAGCATTTTGAAGCCGCGGCGAGCAAGAAAGAAGGCTTCGCACGAAAGACCGAGCGCCTCCAGCTTCTTGACCAGTTGAGCCTCGCCCACGAAAGCACCGGCTCCGTTTCCTCAGCCATTAAGATTCTGGAGGAAATGGCCGCCATTGATGCTGCTTACCGCAACGTCAAGCAGCGTCTCGTCACCCTTTCCAAGCGGGCAACCAAATATGGTCAGTTTTACGGACTGGTCCGCAACAAGCTGCTGACCCCGGAGCAGTTTGATGCCTCCCGTGTTAAAGCAAAACAGCATAACAAAACCCTGGAAAGTGTTTTGCTCGGTGATTTCGGCATCGACAAAAAACAGCTCGGGGCATCCCTGAGCGAATATTACCGGTGCCCGTTTGTCGAGTTCGTTGACACCGCAGCGCCGGAATCGCCCGCCTGCATCCACGGGGCCAAGGAGAGTTATTTCCGGGCCAATGTCTTTATCCCCATCGGGCAGGAGGATGGCCGTATCGTTGTGCTGACCGACAATCCCCACGATCTGGGCAAGCAGGACACTATCCGTTCGGTGCTCAAGAGGGCGGATTTTTCCTTTGCCGTGGGGCTCAAGGAGGACATCACCAGGTTTATCGATTTTTTCTACGGGAAGTATTCGCTGGATCAGGGGTCGCAGGATGTATTCGAAGACCTTGAGATTGTCGAGGAGTCCGACGGGCAGCGGGACGAGGATGAGGAGGTCGGCAGCGCCGCCGATGGGGTTGTGGTTCAGATGGCCAACAGGATTATCGAGGATGCCGTGAGCAGGAATGCCTCCGACATCCATATCGAGTCGTTGCCCGGCAAGAAAGGGACCTCGGTCCGTTTTCGCGTTGACGGCATCTGCTCCCATTACAAAAATATTCCCGGCACCTATTCCCGCCCCTTAATTTCCCGGCTGAAGATTTTGGCCAAGCTCGACATCTCCGAAAGAAGGCTGCCCCAGGACGGCAAGATCAAGTTTAAGACCAGGCGGGGCAAGATTGAGCTTCGGGTCGCCTCGCTGCCCACCCACGGCGGCAACGAGGATATGGTGCTGCGTATTCTCGCCGCCGGCTCTGCCCTGCCTTTGGACAAAATGGGTCTGTCCACAGGAAATCTCACGGAGCTGCGCCGGCTCCTCGATCTGCCCTACGGCCTGATTCTGGTGGTCGGCCCCACCGGTTCCGGCAAGACCACCACCCTGCACAGCGCGCTCAATTATGTCAACCGGCCGGAGAAAAAGATCTGGACCGTCGAGGATCCGGTGGAAATCGTCCAGGACGGGTTGCGCCAGGTGCAGGTGGAAAACAAGATCGGCCTTGATTTCGCCAAGATCCTCAAGGCCTTTTTGCGGGCCGACCCCGACATCATCATGGTCGGCGAAACCCGGGATCAGGAAACCGCGGAAACCGTTATCGAGGCGGCGCTCACCGGGCATCTGGTTTTTTCGACGCTCCACACCAACTCCGCCCCGGAAACCGTTACCCGGCTTTTGGGCATGGGGATCGATCCCTTTAATTTCTCCGATTCGCTGCTCGGCATCCTGGCCCAGCGGTTGGTGCGGCGGTTGTGTCCCCATTGCCGGGAGGCGTATGTCCCCGAGGTGACGGAAAAGGAGCTGATCCTTGCGGAATACGGGGCGCACCCCTTAAGCCCGCTGACCATGACGGAAATAGACCGGGCCACTCTGTACAGGCCGAAGGGCTGCGACAGGTGTAAAAAAAGCGGCTATCTCGGGCGGCTTGCCATCCATGAGCTGCTCACGGTCAACGATCCGCTGAAGCTTCTCATCGTAAAAAACAGCCCCATCGTGGAAATCCGGGATGAGGCGATGCGGGTCGGCATGCTGACCCTCAAGCAGGACGGCATCCGCAAGGTGATGGCGGGTCAGACAGACCTTTTGCAGGTTCGGGCGGCTTGCATCAAATGATGTGCTGAAACATTAATCGTATTGCAACAGAGGCGGGTGCCATGAAAAAAGTTCTGGTTGTTGACGACGACCATGGGTTTTTGCTCAGTTTGCAGGACATGTGCCGGGAACGGGTAGATGCATTCGAGGTCGTTACCGCGGGCAACGGGAAGGAGGCCCTGGCGGTCCTTGCCGCGCAACCGGTTGATCTGGTGGTCACCGATCTGAAGATGCCGGAAATGGACGGGTTTGAGCTGGTCAGCCGGATGAGCAGGCTGAAGAATTCCGTGCCGATCATTGCCATGACCGCCTTCGGAACCCCGGAGATGGAAGATCGGCTCATGGATCTGGGGGCCTTTCAATACATCGAAAAACCGGTTGATTTCGAGCTGCTCCTCCAAAAAATCAAGGATGGCCTGGCCGCGGGCGCCAAGGGGCAAGTCTCCGGCGTGTCGCTGTCCTCTTTCCTGCAGCTCCTTGAGCTTGACCGGAAAACCTGCACCATCATGGCAAGGGCTGGAAAGCGCGTCGGTCTGCTGTTTTTCAAAAACGGCAGCCTGATCAATGCCTATGCCGAGCCCCTTGCCGGGCTTGACGCCGCCTTTGAGATCATCAGTTGGGATCAGGCCGAGATCGAAATACACAATTTCTGCCGGAACCGGAAACAGACCATCGACGCCCCCCTGGGCTTTATTCTCATCGAAGGCGCCCGCTTGAGCGACGAACAGGGCGACCAGCCGGTTCAGGACCCAGGCTTGCCGGAAGAGGCGGACGATGGATTTGCCCAACTGGACGATCTGGATTTCGCCACGGCGCCCGCGCCGCCCTCAACGGCCGCCATGGCCCAGGCCCTGTCCCAAGGGGGCAAGGCTGCTCTTGAGGAAACACTCAGCGGTGCCCAGGGCGTCAACCGGATGGTTCTTGTCGCCAAGGACGGCACCGCCAAGCTGCAACGGAACATCGACAACAAGGAGTTCAAGCCCTTTGTCACCTATGTCGCCGTGGCCGCGGATAAAATCCGGGGGATTCTCGGCTATGCCGAGTTGCCCTCCCACATTATTCTCACCCAGGAGAAAGGCGAGCAGTTGCTGATTATTCCAGGGCCGGAGCTGTCGGTGGGGATCGAGGTGCAGCCGGGGATTTCACCCCTCAAGGTTGTCGCGGCCATCGGCCCGGCCCTTGCCGAAGCCCAGGAGTGTCGGGCGCAGGCATAGAAGCCGTAATAAACAACCGGTGCAGTGATCATTTCTTACGGTTCCTTCCGCCGGTCGCGGCATGTGCATGTTTGCAGTTATCTTTGAACGACGGTGTAATGAGGAGTGTGCAGCATGGATGAGCTTTTACAGGAAATAAAAGAGCTTCCGGGCGTTGTCGGGGTTTTTGTCTCCGTCGATAAACCGGATGTCATCTTTTCCTATGTGCCGGACGGGTATGATCACGGGATGCTCAAGCAGATGGGAGGTTCCCTGCAACGGATCATCAAAATGAACGCCTCCTGCCGGCTCAGCGTCAATTCCGTGGAGATGCGGTTCCCGGACGCAATGGTCCTGGTGAAACATATCTGCGAGGGCGCTTTGCTGGTGATGCTCTGCGAGACCGAGGCGAATTTTTCCCTGGTCAATATGACCAGCAACATGCTGCTCGGCGAACTTGTCTTGGCGGTGGAAAAGGTGCGGGCCGACCCCGATGCCGCTCTGCGGGCAATTTCGGCCAAAAAAGCCGGCAGCATGAATTTTTCCCAGGCGCAGAACGAAGAGCCGCTGAAAAGCGCCATCCCTGTTTTTCAGGATGCCCTGGCCAGGGCCATCGGTCCCATCGCGGCCATGCTGGTCAAGGAGATTGTCGGGAAATGGCTGCAGGGAGGAGCATGCGAGCAGGAGCGTTTCCCGGAGCTGGTTGATCTCTTCTGTCAGGAAATCGGAGATGCGCCGCTTGAAAAGGAATTCCGGGCAGGCACGGCCAGGTTGCTTCTCCGCTGAATTGCAAAAAAAAGGCCTTGCCCCCCGCTCTGCAGGAGGAGGCAAGGCCTTGGTTTTTTATCCACTCTTTCTATTTCAACCGTCTGAACTCAACCCGATTGTTTATCATTTTGTTTAGTTCCGTGGAGTTGGGAACAATGGGCTGTGTATGGCCTTTTGCCGCCACCTTCAGCTTCTTCGCCTCTATGTTGTGGTTCATGATCAGATACGTACGCACAGCCTCCGCCCTTTTCAGGGAAACATCCAGATTGGTTTTGGCATCGCCGGAGTCGTCCGTGTGACCGACTACTTCGAAAACGGCTTCTTGCAGGTCTTGGCTCGTAAAGGCGCGCGCCCCGACGATGCTGAGCTGGTCAGCGCTTTCTTCGGGAAGCTCCGTTGCCTTGTCCGGGAAAAGGATCAGCAGTCTGAGGATCGTGGCTTCGCTGGGGCTGACCTCCCGGTTCTTGGTTTTTTCCTTTAAAAGAAGAACGCTGACAGCCTCCTTTTCTCTGCGCTGGGCCTCTAGCTTGATCCGCGCCGATTCCAGGGATTTTGCCGCCCGCTTGTTGCCGGGATCGAGGGCCAGCCCTTTTTCGTAGGCGGCCACGGCATCCTGCGCCTTGTTTGTCAGCATGCTGATATCGCCCAGGCCGAAAAATGCCTTGGCGTGTTTCGGATCAAGGGTCGAAGCGCTGATATAATACCGCTGGGCTTCCTTGTAGGCGCGCAACCGCTCAAGGCTGTAAGCTAGCATGAAATTGATTTCCGGGTCCTTCGGGCATTGCTCTAGGGCTTTTGCCAGCAGGTCGCGCCGGGCAATGAGATCGCGCTCCCGGCCGGCCTCCTCGGCAATCTTTTTGCAATCTGCCGCCGAGGCGGAAAGAGGCAGCAGGGCGGGGAGCGCCAGGGCGCAGAACAGCGCCAGGCCGAGTGTCGCCGTCTGCCAGGCTGCGGGGTGTGGCTGGTTGTTTGCGCTTGCTATTGACATATGCTCACCGTTTGAGGATGCGGACCATGCTCATGCGCAGTCGTTCGATGGCGCCGGCCAGGGCGCCGATCTCGTCATTCTGTTTGATGCCGACACTTTCTTCCAGATTTTTGCCAAGGCTTATCTCCTCTGCTTTGATGCTCAGCCGGACAATGGGATTTACCACGAACCGGTCCATGAACAGCCAGATGCCGATCAGCGCGATGAGCAGGCAGCCTGCCCCGATGAGGTAGAGGGTGATGGCCCCCTTTTTGGCGTTGGCCAGGGCCGTTTCCACGGAGACATACACCACATAGGCGGCAACCGTGTCGCCGTCCTTCCAGTTGTATCCGTTGGTTGAGCCGTAGATCTCGACCTGATCCTTGGGCGCGTCGTTCACATCGCCGTGGCAACGCAGGCAATCCTTGCCGCTGACCTTCATGGGTTTTGCCAGATAAAAGAAGGTTTCGCCATCGCGCTCCATGGTGCCTTCGTGCGTTTCGAGTTCGGGTTGGCCGGCGAACATGGCGATCAGTTTGGTCTCCCATTCGTCCGCCTTGTTCGGAGGATAGAGGGGGTCAAGGGTTGCCTGCTTGAAATTGTAGCCGCTCAGATTTTTCTTGAAGTCGTCAAAGATGCCGCGGGTGATAACAAAGCCGGACATCAGCTCGGGGTAAAAACGGTCCTCTTCGAAAACCTCCATGATGAGGGGGCGTTGTTTTTTCGAGTAAAAAGTCCGGGTTGCCAGAATATAATTGAAAATCAGCTCCCCTTTGCTTTTCGCCTCCAGCAAGGCGTTGCGTTTGCTGAACATGTAGCTGGCCGTGCCGATGCCAACGGTTGCGATGCCGAAAATGATTGCCATGATGATCATGAAGCGCGAGCGAATCCCCATCTATGTCTCCTCCTTGAAAGTGTAATCGTTCAGCAAGGGCAGGCTGAGAAAAGGGAAACACTGCCCCGATAACCCATTGACGTATACCGTAATCCCTGCCGGGCTTCAACAGGCGAAAACGACAGGCCGTTGATTTTCTCCCGATTTTCCGGGTGGGGCATCTGCCCGCTGTGCCTTGTTTGCGCTCTTGGGCAAGGTCAGGTGGAAGGTGGTGCCGACCCCTTTTTCGCTGACCAGGTCGATCCCGCAGTGCATCTGGCTCAGCATCTTTTTGGAGATTACCAGCCCCAGTCCGGTGCCATGGGGTTTGGTGGTAAAAAACGGCTTGAAGACATCGCGCGCCAGTTCGTTCGACATGCCGCAGCCGTTGTCGGTGATGGAAAGGAGGATGACATTGCCGCGGCTCTGGCTGCGCACTTGCAACAGCGGGTTTTGGGTATCCGCCATGGCGTCGACGGCATTGGCAAGGAGATTCATGGTGACATGCTGCAGAGCTCTCGGGTCCACCATGATCTGTCTTGCGTCCGGGGCGATGTCGATCCGGAACTCTATTTTTTTGGACTGGATATCCGCTCCCAGTAATTGCATGAGGTTGTCGAAAAACATGGCCAGATCGATATTGCTGGTTCGCGGCGTCTCGAACATGCTGAAATTTTTGAGCGATTTGAGGAGGGTCTCCATTTTGCCGATTTCCCCGGAGATTCTGTTGAAATAGACATCTATTTCCTCGGGGGAGTATTTATTGATGTTGTTTTGCAGAACTGTCAGGGCCATCTTGATGGAATTCAACGGGTTGCCTATTTCGTGGCGGATGCCGGAAAAGAGGCAGCTGATGTTGTTCATCATCTCCGTGGCCTCGTCAATGGCTGCCAGGCGGTGCCGGTCGGTGATGTCCTGAATGAAAATCGAGATATGGCGCTGATCTCCGGGAATCTTATACACGGTATAGCCAAGCACCCGGTGTTCGTAATGGATGATGGTTTGCCGGCTTCTGGTCCGGCCGGGCTGCTGCAGGGAGTCCAGGTCGTTGCAGAGCAGGGCGGAGAGGCCCTCGTAATCGTGGGCCGCTTTGAGCGGCTCAAGGATTTTCACCGCGTGGCCATTCTTGAAGAATACTTTTTTTTCCGTGGTGTCGAGAATGATGAGTCCGGTATCGATATCCCGTAAAACATCGGTGAAAATGCAGGGGGAGTTGCAGGGGGACCCATCCGGCGGGGAGGGGGCGTTGTTTTTGCTCTGCAGCAAGCGGTGGTACAGGGCTTTTATCAAGGGGCATACACCATAAAGGCAGAAGGGAAAAGAGCGTTGATTTTCACCATGGTAGCAGATTTCGAGGCAAAGGCAAGCGGGGTTAGGATTTTTTCTTTTTTTCTTCTGGAGCCGGGGGATGGTTCCCGGTTATATTGCCCACTGCAACCGTGGTGTTCCTCTCCAAGCGATACATCGGAGGTTTTTCTATGACCGTGCGTTCCTGCGTCCATCCCGCCGGAAAATTCGTGTATGGCGTGCATGCGCCGAGCTACCGGGTCGCCAATCAGCGGGAAAACGATTTTGTCGAGCCGCTCGGTGTATTTTCCGACGGCAATCCCCATCTGAACCAAGGGAATTTCCCTGGCGGCGATATCGAGGTCAAGCAGGCGGAAGAGATCTATGAGATAGCCAACCCCTTTCCCTTTCGCGGGGCGACATACATCAGCAGCGGCTGGGCCGCGCCCAGGGCTCTCAACCCGGCCGCCATCAAATTGCCAGAGCCGCGGGCCGTCTCCATGGCAGAGGCGCTGAAGAATATCCTGCCCGGCGGAGCCGCGCGGGATCTGCGAAAAATTTTTGCCGCCCTGCCGGAACCCGTGTTGCTGGCCCTGGCCGCCACGTCCACCGACCCGGAAGATCTGGTGGCGCTGGCCGGCATGAGCTGTGAGTTGTGTTATGACGAATCAGGTGCGCCGACCGGCCTTCGCTACGAAGAGGAAGGGAGCGGTCAGGCGCGGGCGCGGATTCTCCGGCCTGAGCTGTTCGAGGTGGTGGTCAACAACCCGCATCTTCCCGAACCCTACCGAAGGGGTATGGTTCTGCGGCCCGGAGTGCAGGGCGGCAGCGAAATCGTGGGCGAATATGGCGGGGCATCGCCGGGGGGGCACGTTTTTGAGTATCTGCGCAGCAACAGCTACATCCCTTGGGGACATTACGCCGCAAACATGGCGGACGATGCGGTTCGATACAGCACAAGGGATCTCTCCGGGGCCGACATGCAGGGGTTGCGGCACCTCTACTATCAGCGCACCTATCTCCGTCTTGGCGCCGAACTGGGTCTGCCCCTGCCCCCGGGCCGGAAAACCATGACCCCGGGCGCGCTCGAAGAACTGCGGCTTGCAATCCATCAGGCCCTGCGGCGCAAAAAGGCTCCGTCCTTGTCCTTTACCGCCACCCTGTGGGGGTGGAATTACGGGTTTGATTTCTCGCCCAGCGGCTATCGGCTCCATGCCTCGCATCAGCAGATCCACCAGCAGTATGCCATGCTGCCGGAGACGGTTTCCGCCTGGCATCATGGCGGTCAGCCTGCGGACGAGCCGGTTGCAAGCTATGCCTGCGGGGATCTCGTGGCCGAGTTCTGTGGCCGGTATAAGGAAGAAACAGGCTGCGATTTTTTCAGCGCCTACCTCGCTGCGATCCGTCACAACCGGCGGATGGACGGATTGGAAAACGAAAACACCAGTCTGATTGTCCATGAGGACGATCGGGTCATGCTCTTCGTGCCCAAGGCGCAGACCTCCCAGTGGGAGCTGCAGATCATGGCCTTGGGCGAGGTGGGCAATATCCTGGAGGCGGACGAGGCCTCCCGCGCCTCGTTGGACCGCGCCCTGCTCATCGCCCAGAAGATTCTTGCCCGGCTGGGCGCCCGGCTGGTGAGCAGCATCGAATACTCCAGCCGGATAACGGCCACGCCAGCCGGTCAGCGGCTGCTGTACGCGATTTTGCCCAAGCTCCCATACTCCATGGGCGCTTTCAGCGAGGCGCAGTTGCGTTGGGTCAATGGGCATTTTCCCGAGGATTTTGCCGCGGCCTGCCGGGCTCATCTGCCAGAGGTGTTGGCGGACCTTGAAGAAAAAGGGGCTGTTGCCGCCTGATTTTCGGCCCTCGATTGTTGAGGAACTCCCCGGCTGTCGAAGAATGGAATCCCCCTGTTTTTTTGTGGACATAAAATGTTGCCCTTGAAAATACGGTATGGTAATTTACAAAGTTGAGTGTCTTGGGCGGAATGGTGCCGCAGGGGTGTTTTGCGCGTGTTCTTGCGGTGTTGCGTCGCTCGTGCCGAAACAAATAGTACATAACTATGCGGGCCGATGTGTCGGGTGCGGCCTGAAAATTGTCTGAATAATGAGGTGATCCGTTGAAAAAGAAGATCTTGATAGCCAACCGAGGTGAAATTGCCCTGCGGATCATCCGGGCGGTGCAAGAGCTTGGGCACATTGCCGTGGCTATTTATGAAACGCCGGACAAGGACGCCCTGCATATCCGCACGGCGGACGAGGCGGTTTGGATCGGGGACGGTCCCCGCTGCGATTACCTGAACATCGACAAGGTGATTGGAGTCGCCAAAAAAGCCGAAGTTGACGCCATCCATCCCGGATACGGATTTCTGGCGGAAAACCCTGATTTTGCCAAGGCGTGCGAGCACAGCGGCATCATTTTTATCGGCCCGCCTTCCGATGTTATCCAGTCTTTGGGCGACAAGGTAACGGCCCGGCGGATCATGAAGGAGGCCGGCATCCCCATGGTGCCCGGCACCGAAAACCTGTCCGCCGGTGACCACGGCCTCAGGGAAGCCATTGATTTTGCCGACAAATACGGCTATCCGGTCATGCTGAAAGCCACGGCCGGCGGCGGCGGGCGCGGCATCCGGCGGGTGGAGAACGAAAAGCAAATGCGGGCGGAGCTGCCCATGGCCTGGGCCGAGGCAAAGTCCGCCTTTAACAACGACTCGGTGTATCTGGAAAAAGTGGTGATCAATCCAAAGCATATCGAGGTGCAGATCATTGCCGACAAGGAAGGCAATACCGTGCATCTGGGCTCCAGGGATTGCTCGATCCAGCGCCGCAACCAGAAGCTGGTGGAGATCGCCCCCTCGCTGATCCAGGACAAAGCCCTGGTCGACAAGATCTGCGAAACCGCGGTGACCGCGGCCAAGGCCTCCCATTATGTGAACGCAGGCACCGTGGAGTTCCTCGTTGACCGGGACTGGAACTATTATTTCATGGAGATCAACACCCGGGTCCAGGTGGAACACACCGTCACCGAAATGGTCACCGGCATTGATATCGTCCGGACCCAGATCAAGCTGGCTTTGGGCAAGAATCTCTCCTTCACCCAGGATGACGTGCATATCCGGGGGTACGCCGTGGAGATGCGGATCAACGCAGAGGACCCGCAGAACAACTTCATGCCCGAGGGCGGCAAGACCGTGTCGGTCTACCGTTCGCCGGGTGGTTATGGCGTGCGGCTGGACGGCTTTGTCTACCAGGGATTCGCCATTCCCAAGGTGTACGACTCGCTGCTGGTAAAGATGACCGTGTTCGGCTTTTCCTGGAACGAAACCGTGGATCGGCTGCTCCGTTGCCTGAACAACTTTGTCATCACCGGCCCGAAGACCACGATTCCCTACTATGTGAATCTGGTGCAGGACCCAGATTTCAAAAGGGGCGATTTTGACACCTCCTTCATTGAAACCCATTCGCACCTGATCAACTACGAGGAGCAGGCCAGCGAAGGCAATAAGTTGGCCCATCTCATCGCCGAGATTCATTACAAAGGGGAAAACCCCTACGCCGTTTAGAAAAAAAACAGGCGCAAGGATACAGGCGCAAGGTGCAAGGGTAAAACCCTTGGTTGTTTTTACCTTTCACCTTGTGCCTTGCGCCTGTATCCTTCTTTGCACCAGAGGGTATAAGTTTCGTTTGAGCAGACAAGCTGCTCAACTCAGCTTTAAAAGGAGTCGAAATGGAACGCATTGTTCAAGGCATGGGTATCACCGAGGTACTCAAGATTATGCGGCAGGCGGATGGGTACTACATCACCAATACCGCCCGTGATATGTCGCAGTCCGATTACAAGAACAGAATCCTGCTGCACACGGACCTGCTGGCCGCACCCTCCCGCGAGGAGGCGGGGTATTTCTCCCTGGAGATCACCGGCGGCGCCTCGGTGCATGTGGATATCCTCCGCAAGCAGGTGGATCCTTTCCTCAAGCTGGAACTGCTGCGGGAGAAGATGCCCAAGACCATGTTCCAGACCCTGTGCCGCGGCATCAACCTCTTTGGCTATCGTCCCTATCCGCAGAATGTCATCCGTTTTGTGGTCAAGGAGTTTGCCAAATATGTCGATGTCTGGCGGGTGTTCGACTTCATGAACCACGTGCCCAACATGCAGGCGGTTTTTGAAGAGGTGCAGGCCGCAGGCAAAATTCTCGAGCCGTGTATCTGTTTTTCCACCGGCCCCGAGCACACCAATGAATTTTATGTGAAGAAGGTCCAGGAGATTCTCGATGTCACCGGCAACGAGATCGTCCTCTGCATCAAGAACCATGGCGGCCTGGGTTCGCCCAAGCGGATCGGCGATCTGGTGGATGCGGTCCTCCAGAAATATCCCGACATGGTCATCCATTATCATGGCCACAACACCGATGGCAACGACATCGGCCGCATTGTCGCCGCCGCCATGGCCGGCGCCAAGATCGTTGATGCCTCCGATCATGCCTTCACCGGCTTCTACGGGCCGCCGCCGATCCTGAGCGTCATCCATACCCTGAAGGAGTATGGCCGCAGCGCCGTGGGCATCAACGAGGATGCCATCATGGAAACCTCCGAGGTGCTGCAGCCCGAGCGCAAATACTACGAATATTTCGAGTCCCAGATCAAGGGTTTTGACCCCACGGTGCAGATCCACAAGCTGCCCGGCGGCGCCATGGGCAGCAGCCTGGAGCAGGCGGCCAAGGGCGGCTTCCTTGACAAGATGCCGGAGATCCTCCACAAAGAACTGCCAAAGGTGCAGATCGAGCTGGGCAACTACTGGAGCGTCACCCCGGGGTCCCAGATTCTCTGGACCACGGCGGTGAGCAATGTCCAGGGCGGGGATCGCTACGGCAACTGCTCCGGCGACCTCAAGAATCTGCTGCTTGGCAAGTACGGGCCCTTTCCCTTCTATCAGCCGCCGGACTGGATCTACGAGAAGGCCTTTGGCCCGGAGTGGAAGAAGGTGCTTGAGGAGCAGGGCGGCATGGAGGCCATCGAGGATATCGATATCGACAAGGAGCGCAAGGTTCTGGCCGACAAGCTCGGCTACGCGCCCACCGAGCAGCAGTTGGTCACCTATCTCCAGCATCCCAATGACGCGGTGAATTTCTTCCGCTTCGAGGAGAAGTTCGGCCGCGTCTATGTGCTGCCGCCGTCCATTCTTTTCCGGCGGGGCGGTTTCAAGCTGGGAGAGTCCATTACCTTTAAGGACCATAGCGGCAAGGAGCACATCATCGAGATGGGCCCCATGCAGGAAAGTGAGGACGGCTCCGAAACCAACGTCTACCTCAACATCGATCACCACCAGCGGAATTTTGTCTTTGAAAACGCGGTGGCCCAGGCCGGCGAGGCAAAAGCGGCCAAGCTGAGCAAGAAGGAGATTGAGGACCTGGCCAAGGCCGGCGATGTCCGGACGCCTTTTACCGCCAATGTCTGTGAGATCTCTGTCAAGGAAGGCCAGGAAGTAAAGGCCGGAGAGAAGCTGGTGGTGCTTGAGGCCATGAAGATGCAGACCCCGGTGAACAGCGAGGTGGACGGAGTGGTTGCCAAGATTGTCGCCAAGGTCGGTGATGCAGTCCAGCCCGGTGATGAGTTGGTAAAGGTGACGCCCTCGGCCTGAGTCGAACCGATTGTATCAGAACGGCAAAGGCCGGTGAGCACGTAGTGTTCACCGGCCTTTTTTTTAATCGGTTACGGTTGGCAGCGATGCAAACGGGCAAGGCTCAGGCGTCAAAGGTGAGGCGATTGAAGCCTCCCTGGGCGAACCAGGGGCGGGTGGCGTCGATGCCGTCGAATTCGAGGATCAGAACCTCAAGGACGAGATACACCTTGGTTCCCTTGCGTACGCAGGCGGTCAGGGTTTCGCCGTGGTGGCCCAGGGCGGCATGGAGGTGGATGCGCGGCTCGGTTTCATCCCAGAAGATGGAGCCGCTGCCCAGGGTTTCCCGGGCGCCGTCGATCTGCGCCCAGACCGGCTCCGGGGGCATGACCGGCTCCTTGGGGCCGGTGACCACCCCGGCCTCCCGCAGGCCGCCCAGGACGTGGAACCAGGCGCAGCGGATATTCTCGGCGATGATGAGTTGCCGCAACCCGTCGAGGAAATCGTCTCCCTCGTCAAAGCGTGCGGTGAAGATCCGTTTGATCGAGCCGGTGCGGTATTCCATGGGCGGTTCCTACTCTTCCGTGGTTGGCGGGGTGGTTTCGGCAAACTGCTGCCGCTCCATGGCGGCGTGGAGTTGCCGGAATATTTCCCGGCGATGCACCGGCTTGCGGGTGGCGGCATAGCGCAGGGCCGATTTTTTCAGGGCATTGAGGCTCAAGGCCGGAAATCTGCGACAGGCCGCGGCAATGGTGTCGGACTGCCAGCTCTCCGTGAGATGTTCGTGGTTGTGCCACGCCTCCTCCCGCGCCGCCAGCACCTCGGTGATGATGTCTTCCCGCAGCCGTTCCAGTTCGTGAAACTCCCCGGTCTGTTTCAGGTGGGAGCCCTTGCGCTCGGCGAGGAAGGCGAGAATTTCGTCGGTCCCGCTCTCCCGCAGAAGACCGGCGATGAACTTGGTCTGCCGCTTGAGGGCGCCGCCCTTGAGGTCGCGGGAGTTGTGCAATTCCGCTTTCAACAGCTCGTCGGCGGGCAGTTTCTTGATGTGGGCCGGAGACAGCTCCACCAGCTCCTTGGCGATCTCTTCGATATTCTTGGCCAGCCGTTTCTTTTCCGAACGGCTTACATAGATTTCCTGCGGGTCGGTATCCCTGCTGCTTGATTTTTTAGTTGCCATGCAAGTTCCCGCTACAGTAGTATCTGCGTACCTGTCTCAGCAGCACCACATCTGCTTTGTCATCGGCCAGCTCGTGTGCGCTAGCACACTTTGCAGACCTCTTTCGCGCATCTGCGGCGCTGCTGAGACAGGTACATCACATTATTTTTGTCCAACCTTGTTGTCATCCATTTTATCTTCCTGGGACAGTAGCATTGCCCGCAAGTTTTATAAACAAAAAAGGGGACCCATCATGCATTCCCAATCTTTCACCGTCACCCAACCCACCCGGATCCGTTTCGGGGTGGATGCGATCAACGATCTTCCCGCCCTGGTAAAAGAACTCGGCGGCAGCAAGGTTTTCCTGGTGGTTGACCCGGGCCTCGTCAAAGCTGGCCTGGTGGAGCGGATCACCGCGCCACTGACCAAGGCAAAGATCGGCTTTGAACTCTACGACCAGATTGACCCGGAGCCGGGCCTGAAGCTGGCCGACAACGGCCTCAAGCTGGCAAAAAAAGCCAAGTGCGACTGCGTGGTCGGCGCGGGCGGCGGCTCGGCCATGGATGTGGCCAAGGCGGTCAGCATCCTGCTCACCAACGGCGGCAAGTCCGAGGATTATCTGGGCCTTGGCAAGATCAAGAAAGCCGGGGTGCCCAAGATCATGATCCCGACCAGCGCCGGGACCGGAGCCGAGGTCACCTTCACCGCCGTGTTCATCAATGAAAAAACCAAGTCCAAGGGCGGGATGAACGGCGACCCGCTCTACCCGGAGGCCGCCATCCTTGATCCGGCCCTGACCGTCTCCCTGCCCCCGCATATCACGGCGACCACCGGGGTGGACGCCCTTACCCACGCCCTGGAGGCCTTTGTCTCCACCCAGGCCCATGCCATCTCCGACATGTATGCCCTGGAGGCCATCGAGCTGATCAGCTCCAACCTGACCAAGGCCTATGCCCACGGCGGCAACATGGAGGCCCGCTCCAACATGCTCCTCGGCAGCCTGCTGGCAGGCAAGGCCCTGGCCACCGCCGGGGTCGGCCTGGTGCATGCCATGGCCTACCCGCTGGGCGGCATGTTCGGCATCCCGCACGGGCTGGCCAACGCGGTGCTGCTCCCCTATGTGATGGCCTACAATCTCATCGGCAACCCCGCTCGGTTCGCCATGCTGGCCGAGGTCATGGGCGCCAAGGTCGATGGCCTGCCCGAGCGCGAGGCCGCCGAGGCCGGGGTGGAATTCGTCTACCGGATGAACCAGGATCTTGGTATCCCCGCAAGCCTGGCCGAGTTGAAGATCCCGGCCAAGAAGATCCCGGAGATGGCCAAGATCGCCCTCACCGTGACCCGGCCTGTGGAGAACAACCCGCGCAAGCCCAGTCTGGAGGATGTGATCCGGGTCTATGAAACGGCCATGGAAGGATGGGGTTGAGTTAGTGAAGAGTGCAGAGTGAAAAATGTAAAGTTATTACAGATGCAGATTGCAGACAGAGGAGCGCATTATGCCCGGTTTTGAGATATTTGGCGAGGAAGAGAAAAAAGAGATCCTGGAGGTGCTGGACACCGGGGTGCTGTTCCGCTACGAGTTCCCCGACCAGCGCAAAGGGGTGTACAAGGTTCGCACCTTTGAGGAGAAGTTTGCCGCCTATTGCGGGGTGAAACACGGTCAGGCCGTCACCTCCGGCACGGCGGCGCTCAAAGTTGCCATGGCCGGTCTGGGCATCGGCCCCGGAGACGAGGTCATCACCCAGGGTTTCACCTTTGTCGCCACCTGGGAGGCGATTTTTGAGATCGGGGCCATCCCGGTTTTTGCCGAGGTGGATGAAACCCTGAACATGGACCCGCTTGATCTGGAAAAGAAGATCACCGGCAAGACCAGGCTGATCATCCCGGTGCACATGATGGGCGCCGCAGCCCGGATCGAGGAGATCAAAGTCATTGCCGACAAGCACGGGATTCCGGTCTTGGAAGACACGGCCCAGGCTGCCGGGGCCAGCCTCAATGGCAAACGCCTCGGCTCCTTCGGGGCCTGCGGCACCTTCTCCTTTGACCCGGTCAAGACCATGACCACCGGGGAGGGCGGGATGATCGTCACCAACGACGAGACGCTCTGGCGGAACATGAGCGAGTACCACGACCACGGCCATGACCATGCGGTCAATCCCGGCGGCCGGGGCGGCGAAGGCCGCAGCTTCATCGGTTCCAACTACCGGATGATGGAGCTGCAGGGCGCCATCGGCCTGGCCCAACTGGCCAAGCTCGACGGAATCGTCGCCTCCCAGCAGGAAAACAAAAAGGCGATGAAGGCGCTGGTTGCCAAGCTGCCAGGGGTGACCTTTCGGACCATTCTGGACGAGAAGGGCGACAACGCTTCCTTCCTCGCCTTTTTCCTGCCGGACAAGGACAAGGCCCGGACGGTGAAAAAGGTGCTGGCTGAAAACGGGGCCGGGGCGATCTGTTTTGCCGAGAACACCTGGCATTACTACCCCAAGTGGGAGCATCTGCTGGGTGGGGCAACCCTTGCCAAGTCGGGCTGGCCCTTCGCCGAGCCGGGCGGCAAGAAACGGGTGGTGTACGATGCCACGATACTGCCGCAGTCCGCGGCGATCATGGACCGTCTGCTCGTCTATCCGGTGCCGGTCAAAGCGCTTTCCGCGGAGCGGCTTGGGCAGATTGGCGCTGCCATCGAAAAGGCGGGTGCCGCTCTTTCCTGAACCCCTGCCGTGTCACGAAATACCAAGCCCCTGCCTCCGGCATTCCGGAGACAGGGGCTTTTTTGCGGGCGAGTGATCAGGGGCGCACGGCCCTGATATATCCCTGGGTTCCCGGCGCGTACTGCCGTTCCGGGTCGCACTGGTCGGAGATCTCCCAGGCCCCGGCCTTGCCCTCGCCGTTTTTCTCGCCGGACCAGTAGTTCCCCTTGCGGTCCAGGGCGCAATCGCCATTCTGGAACAGGTCAAAGAGGTAGTTGAGGTCGTAGAGTTCATCCACGGTGGGCAGACGCCAGTCGCTGTATCCTCCCAAGCGCAGGGCTCGCGCATACTGCTCCGCATCCTGCAGGCTGGTGGTCATTGCGCTTTTTTCGACCTGCCACATCCGGCCGGAGACCGTGTCCTGGCAGATGCCGTTGCCCAGGTTTTGCATGCGCGCCTGGCGGGAGGACTTGCCTGCGCAGCCCTGGAGGGAGAGGAGAAGTACTGCCAGGAGAAGCAAAACGCGCTGTGTGTGTTTCATGTCAGACCTCCTTGGGTCGTGTTTTTGGAAGAAAAAATTACCGCCCCAGCAGGCCTGCGATGGCGGCGAGGAAATCGTTCAGCTCCTCTGTGTCTTTATTGACCCTGGACATCATGATCCCGCCTTCCAATGTGGCCACCACGGTTTTGGCCAGGAGACGGGGCTGGGTGGCTGGCGGCAGCAGCCCTTTTTCCAGGGCCTCGTCAAGATGCGTGGCCAGCAAATCGGTCCAGCGGCCGAATACCTCCTGGATGACTTGGGAGAATGTATGGTTGCTGTCGGCCATCTCCAGGGCGGTGTTGCCGAACAGGCAGCCTCCGACAAAATTGTTTTTTTCCTGTTGCGTGAAAATAGCCTTGCAGGAGTTGATGATTTTTTCCACCGGGTCGCGGCCGGCAAGAGCTTTTGCCAGAAAAGAAAAGAATTCATCCTTGGCATCCTCCAGCACCGCGAGGCCGAGCTCCTCCTTGCTGGCGAAGTGATAGTACAGATTGCCTTTTTTGACCCCGGTGGCCTCGATGACCGCGCTGATGCTGGTGTTGTGAAATCCTTGGGACACGAGGAGTTTCCTGGTCGTCTTGAGGATATGGTCGCGGGTTTTTTCACCCTTGCTGGTTGTGGACATCGGGCTCTCTTGAGAATGAATTAAACTGACCGTTTGGTACAATTTATCCCGGGACCCCTCCGCCGTCAAGGGCTATTTTCCCGTTTTCTTCCCCAGCGGGGATTTTCAATGTTGTATACTTGGGACAGACGTACATTGGGGGGATTTGCCATGGGCGGACCGCTGCGTTTTTTATTGTTTTTCGGGTGGTGCTGTTGCCTGCTGGGCGCGTCACCTTTGGGGGTGGCGCAGGCCGGACAACTGCCCCTTGCCCCGTCGCCGGTTTCGGCCGGCGAGGTCGCGCAGCCGAGCGGGCCTGAGGTGTGGCGGCCGGAGACGGCATCGCTGCCGGTTTTCGGGGCAATCCGGCTTGCCGATTTCTCTCTGCCCGCGCTGGCCGTGCTCCTCGGCCTGGCGGACGGCTTCAACCCCTGCGCCATGTGGGCTCTGGTCTATCTTCTTTCCCTGCTGGTCTCCCTCCGGGACCGGCGCAAGATCTGGCTGCTGGTGGGCTCTTTTGTCCTGGCCTCCGGGGTGCTCTATTTCCTGTTCATGACCGCCTGGCTCAATGCCTTTCTTCTGCTGGGCTATCTGCGGCCTCTCACAATCGCCATCGGTTTGGGCGCCCTGGTCATCGGCGTGGTGGATCTGCGCGCCTTTATCCAAACCCGTGGGGCTCCGGTCTGCGCGGTGGGCAACCCCGGGTTCAAGAAGCGGACCATGGGCAGGATGGAACGGCTGGTGGCCGCGCCGCTAACCCTCACCACCTTTCTGGGGGTTGTCGCCTTGGCCTTAACGGTGAACGCCATAGAATTCGCCTGCTCCGCCGGGTTGCCCGCCGTGTACACCCACACCCTTTCCCTGCGGCAGCTCTCCGGCTTGCAGTATTACGGTCATATCCTGCTCTATGTCGTGTTCTTCATGCTGGACGATCTGCTGATCTTCAGTCTTGCCGCCTTCACCCTGCAAACAACCATGGCCGGCGGTTATGTCCGGTACGGCAAATTGGCTGGAGGGGTGCTGCTGGTGGCGCTGGGGTTGGTGATGCTTATGGCCCCGGAGCAGTTACGCTAAGGGGGCGATCAGGTACACATCAAAGCGGCTGTTCTTGCCGCCTATGACAAAGTTGGGGGCAGGCCCGGCCAGGGCTGGGGCCAGGCGCGGCCGCTTCACCACCACCCGGCGGCTGGCCACACCAAGGGCCGCGGCCAGTAATTGGTCGCTCTCCTCGTCGTCGCCGACCAGCAAGCGGATAAGCCGCATCTCTTTTTTGACCAGGGCGCTTTTGCCGCGGTGCGGGTACATGGGGTCGATGCAGATCACCTCGGGTCTCTCGCCCTGCCAGGTGCGGAGGATTTTCAGGCTGTCTCCGGCCATCAGGCTGAGCCGGGCCATGATCTCGGCCAGCGTTGGTTCCTCTTTCGCCCGTTCCAGAGCATCCGCCAGCAGGGCCGCCACCACGGGTGAGCGTTCCACCATGCGCACCGTGCAGCCAAGGCTGGCCAGGATGAAACTGTCCCGTCCCAGGCCGGCGGTGAGATCGAGCACCACAGGGGTTGCTCCGCCCTTGAGCCCCACGGCCCTGGCAATGGCTTCCTTGCGGTTGGTGGTTTGCCTGCGGCGGTACTCGATGGGGCCGCCGATGAAATCGACGAACAGCGGCCCTTCCGCGCCCTTGGTGGTTTGGCGCAGCTCCAGGCGGGCCGGGGTCAGGGTCAGCAGCAGGGCAGGGGGGGGATCTTCCGGGTTGTAGAGCGGCAAGCCCAGTTGCGCTGCCAGTTCGCGGGCTGTGTCGGCCAGCGCCGGAGCAGTATGGCTGACGGCTACTTTTTCCCGGTGCATCATTTCCCGTCCATGGTATATTCAAAAGGTTTTTTCGCAGGCCCCTTGGCCCAACAGCCCCACTTACAGCAGAGAAGATAATGGATACCCAGCACAAAGCACAAGCCAAAGTTGTGGCCATCATCCCGGCCCGCTACCATTCCAACCGCTTCGAGGGCAAGCCCCTGGCCAAGATCGCGGGCAAGCCCATGATCCAGCATGTCTACGAACGGTCCAAGGCGGTGGCCCTGCTCTCCCGGGTGGCGGTGGCCACCGACGACGAACGGATCGCCCAGTGCGTCCGCTCCTTTGGCGGCGAGGTGGTGATGACCCGCTCCGACCATGTCTCCGGCACCGACCGGCTGGCCGAGGCCGCCAGTATCATGGGGATCGGTGAGCAGGACGTGGTGGTGAACATCCAGGGCGACCAGCCGCTCTTCGAGGCGGAGGTGGTGTCCCAGGTGGCCACCCCATTGCTGGAAGATCCGGCCCTGCCTATGTCCACCCTGATCTACAAGATCGTGCGCCAGGAGGAGATCACCGACCCCAACCACGTCAAGACCGTGTTCGACCGGCAGAACAACGCCCTCTATTTTTCCCGCGCCTCCATTCCCTTCCAGCGCAACCCCGAAGAGACGGAGGTGCCCACCTACTATAAACACCTGGGCTTTTATGCCTACCGCAAGGGGTTCCTGCTCACCTTTGTCGGGTTGCCCGAAGGGGAGTGGGAGCGGTTTGAGAAACTGGAGCAGTTGCGGGCCCTGGAGTTCGGCTACCGCATTAAGGTGGTGCTGACACCGCACGACTCCATCGAGGTGGATACGCCCCAGGATCTGGAGCGGGTGGAGGAGCTGATCCGCAAAGACGGCAAGTAACGGGATTGACCGGGCATAGACTCGGTTAGAAAATGGCAGAGGACAAGAAAATCCCCTCTCCCCTTGCGGGAGAGGGCTAGGGTGAGGGGGAACCTGCAGATTGTGAGGTGGTTGGCAACTTCACCCACCCCCCTCCCGTCGAGGGAGGGGGAGTTTAATGCGAAAAGCCAACCGGACATCATTGAGATTACCTACTGCTAACCATATAATTTGAGGAACAAATCATGAGAAGAAACAAGATCACCATCATCGGCGCGGGCAATGTCGGCGCCACTGCTGCTCACTGGGCTGCAAGCCGAAACTTAGGCGATATCCTCCTGCTGGACGTGGTGGAAGGGGTGCCCCAGGGCAAGGCCCTTGACCTGTTGCAATCAGGCCCGGTGGACGGCTTCAACAACCGGATCACCGGCTCCAACGACTTTGCCGATCTGGCCGGTTCCGACGTGGTGATCATCACCGCAGGCCTTGCCCGCAAACCCGGCATGAGCCGCGACGATCTGCTGGCCAAGAACGTGGCCATCGTCACATCCTGCGCCGAGCAGGTGGCCAAATATGCCCCGGACTGCGTCCTCATCGTGGTCACCAACCCCATCGACGCCATGGTCTACACGGCCTTCAAGGTCACCGGCTTCCCCAGGGAGCGGGTGATCGGCATGGCAGGAGTGCTTGATTCCGCCCGCTACCGCACCTTCCTGGCCGAGGCCTTGGGCGTGGCGCCGCGCGATGTCAACGCTCTGGTCATGGGCATCCACGGCGACAACATGCTGCCGCTGGTCCGGTTGGCCAACGTGGCAGGGGTGCCGGTCACCGACCTGCTTTCCGCCGAGGAGCTGGCCGCCATCGTCCACCGCACCCAGCACGGCGGGGCCGAGATCGTCAACCACCTCAAAACCGGCAGCGCCTTCTACACCCCCGGCCTGGCCGCAGTGGAGATGGCCGAAGCGGTGCTCACCGACAGCAAGCGGGTTCTGCCCTGCGCTGCCTATGTCGAGGGCGAGTTCGGCTTTTCCGGCTGCTTCCTCGGGGTGCCCGTGGTCTTGGGCGATAAGGGCGTGGAGCGGATTATTCAGTTCAAGCTCACCGACGAGGAGCAGGCTGCCATGGCCGATTCCGAGGCGGCGGTGCGCAAGCAGATGGCGGCTACGGGTTTGTAAGGAAAGTTAACTGCCAGTCAATCTCGGCAGTTCCTGATTAGCGTAATCTTTCCGCAATAAGTTCGTCATCCCCGAATGTCTTTATCGGGGATCCATGAATTCGGGCGGTTAAAAACTGGATTCCCGATCAGAATCGCTTCGGGAATGACATTTTTAATGTGTTGCGGAAGATTAGCGCTAATCAGGCGGCAGTTTGAGGAAGAGGCTTCATTCTTCTGTTCTTTTTCTTTGCTTGCCCAAAGAAAAAGAACGAAAAAGAAAAGGCACCCAGCCACTTGCCTCGCCGGAGGCGGGGTGCCCCTGTGCTCCTCGATGCTGCCGGGAGTTTCCAAACTCGGCTGCGCCTCAAACAGTGCAAACTCCTTTTTCGGCAGCCTCTCCGGTGCTCGGCTGCGTGACAATGGGATTTTAGGTGCTATGGAGCCAAGGGCTCTGTCTGCATTTTTAAACGGAGAACCTTCTTGATTAAAACCCTGCCCGCCAACGAGCTGATTTCCCGCATGACCGATGCACGCTTCACCCTGCTCGATCTGCTGCCCGAGGAGGACCTGGCCGAGAAGCTTATCGGTCTGGCGCTCGCCGGGTCTCCGCCTGCGTCTGCCCCAATGGCCAAGGAGCTGGCCGGGCTGACCACGGCCTTGAACGGAACGGAAACCAAGGATGTCCGGGTGGTTGTTTTCGGGGGCGGCACCGGTCTTTCCAATATCATCGGCGGTGACAGCCGAAATCCTCTCTGGCCTGGAGATCCCTTTCAGGGCCTCAAAGAGATCTTTCCCGAAACACGGGCTGTGGTGTGCGTTACGGACGACGGCGGCTCCACCGGTGAACTGCTCAGGGATCTGCCCCTCATCGCTCTGGGTGATATCCGCCATGTTCTGCTGTCTTCCATCCGCCGGCAGAAAATGCAGGAGCAGTACATCCTTTCCGGCCGGGATGCGTTGAGGGTCAGCGCAATACTGCATCGGCTTTTCAATTACCGTTTTACGTCCTGCCCATCTTCCTCCCATGATCTGCTGACAGACGCCGGGGTTGACCTGGCTGTGCTGCCGCAACCGATGGCGCAGGGACTGTCCGGCCTGATCGAGGCGCTTTTCAGCGATTCCCGATTGCACGCGCAGTTCGATCGTCCCCATTGTTTCGGCAACCTTCTGCTTGTAGCCGCCATTTTTGGCAAAAAGGACGTGGTGGCCGGGATATCCTGGCTGGGTGACCTGATCGGCGCAAATCCCGAGGCGGTCTGTCCCTGCACCACCACTCCGGCCCGGCTCAAGGTTTTGTATGGCAACGGGGTGCTGGTGAGCGGGGAATTCAAATCAGGCGATGCCCGGCGCGGTTATCCGGTGGATAAGGTGTTCGTGGAATTTGCCGCCGAACCCCAGGCTCCGCCCCAGGTGCTGGCCGCCATTGCCGAAGCGGATATCATTCTTTTTGCCCCGGGCAGTCTGTTCACCAGTATTGTGCCGATCCTGCAGGTGCCCGGCATCGCCCAGGCGATCCGCAGCAACCGGCGGGCGCTCAAAATGCTGGTGGCCAATCTCTGGGCCCAGGCAGGGGAAACCGATATGGCCCATGGCAACCGGCGGCAGCGGTTTCATGTCTCCGATCTGCTCGCCGGCTATCACCGTAATATTCCCGGAGGAGTGGAAGGGCTTTTTGAGCAGATTCTGGTCCTTGGGTTGCGTGATATTCCCGGTTCCATTCTCCAGAATTACGCCCTGGAAAACAAGGTGCCCATCTATCTCGACCGCGACAAGGTCCGGGACATGGGCTTTTCTCCCGTCGAGGCCCGGCTGTATGCCCAGGCGGATATTGAACAGCGCAAGGTTATCCAGCATGATGCCGCTTCCCTGGCTGCGGCGGTGCGCGTCATGTGGTCGATCCGCACATCCCTTGGGGAAACCGGTCGCAAACGGCTGCCGGGGCATGGAGGCGGGGCGGATGTTCTTTTAGATCCGCTCGGGCAAGCGGCCAGTCAGCGTTTTTCCGCGATCCGCGAGCGTTTGCTTACCCTGGCCATCGGTGACGAGCTGCAGCCGGCCGTGGCCGAAATTTTCTGGCGTCACGGAGATATTCCCCTTGCCCATCTTGATCTGGTCGCGGGAGTTGTCCTGCTGGACCGCGAGGAATGGAGCAGGACCCAGGAGTGGGACACCATCCTGTCGTTTTATGATCCCGGCGACCGGCTGATCAAGATCCGCAAGGATATCTGTTCCGACCCCGACCAGTTCGAGGTGGGGCTGCTGATCGGTCTCGGTCAATCCCTGCTTGGCAATTACGCTGCGGAAAAGCGCAGACTGCCTGTGGAGCGCGATGGCGAATCGCTGGGGTATGAGTTTCGGCTGGTGGTGAGGCCGGAACCGGAGCGGCAATGTTTTTTCAGCCCTGTTGAGCTTGGCCGGTTTCTGGGATTGGTCCGGATGCGGCAGTCGGTTGGCGAGCCCCGCCTCTACACCCGGCTGGTCAACGCAGATGAAGGGTTCACCCCGCCGGGGTTGTTGTTCGGCCTGACCTACGCCTGGTATCTGGACAACCGCCACGTCCGTCACATAGAATACAAGATGTCCATCGACCGCATGACCTCCTGCGGCCTTATTCCCGAACAGAAAAAGGTTGCCGGGCGCAGGCAGGCGATGATCGATTTTTTCCGGACCGTGGTTTTCCGCTACGATGCAAAGCAGTTGCAGCCTTCAACCGAGCAAGGCTTGGGCTGAATCAGGGGCAGGGGATCGACCAGCACAATTCCCGGATTGGTCCACAAGGTCGGCCAGCGGAGTTCCGTGGCTGACCATCCCGGCGCCAGCCAACCAACGGAGAGATGAAGATGGTCCGGCGGGGCCGAAGGTCCCCGCGCCGTGCCACTCGCCACAGCAGCCAGCGGTTTATCTGCGGAAACCTCCTCCCCGACGAACCCCACCAGTGGCTGCACATGGCCATAGAGGGAAACAAGCCTCCACCCCTGCCCATCCATCACCGAATGTCGCACCACCACGGTGCTGCCGAGAAAATCCTCGAACACCGCAACCGCCTCTCCATCCCAGAGCGGCGGGATCAGGGCCTCCGGCCGGATATCGCATCGCTGCCCGTCGCGGGCCGTCAGAAAGAGTAGGTCAATCCCCTCATGTGGGGTTTGGCGGGAGCCTTGTTTCCACCACGCTTCGGTGTTCTGAAAGAGCATGCCTGGGAGGAAGTGCCAGCCGGTGCATGCTTCTGCAAAGGGATTTAGGCTCAGGACGGTGCTGGTAAATTGGGAGTCCGGGATCATGGGTATTGGGGCATGCGAGGAAGAAGGTTGAGGTGTCGAGGCCGGTATTTTGTTCAGGCCATTCTAGGGATAATATCCTTGAATTGCTCTATGGTGTCAGGTAGAGATATAACACCCCCGGATAATTTTAGCCGGAATTATGTAGCCAGCTAGATAATATCCCCCTGCGGGGTGGATATGTGGCTATTTAAGAGAAAAAATGCTCAAAACTTGCCCAGTAAAATCAATTAAAGGGCCAAAATCGAGCAGAAAAAAACAACTCGAGCTAGCTCGATAATATTATTGTTAGATACTTGAAAATGAAATAATGAAAGATAAATATATAGAATTAATACTTGAAATTTTACAGTTTTTCCGACCAAAATTCTACAATCGGATTACCTGGGTAATTGTATGCGCTGGCCTTTCGATGATGAGTACATCGTTGATACAAAGGTTAATTGAAGCGATATTTGAAGTTACATTTAGCCTAAGTTTAACTGGTTCCTCGGATGTTGGGTGGGGTTTCGCTTTAGTATTCACAGGATTGACCTACCATCTTATAAATACTGGTTTTTATGGGCTCGTCGCTATTCCGAGTGGGTAATGGTATAAAAATGATTCATCCCACTTTGGAGGTGTAATCGTTTGAATTCAGAATCATTGTTCGCCGTGGCCCTTGGTATAACTCCCCCTTTGGAGGT